>Ga0123356_10000426_pt1 | contig 48138 bp, 40 predicted proteins | sample TergutEmb28metaG_2_FD_92546 | JGI IMG/M metagenome (GOLD analysis project Ga0123356, IMG submission 92546) | Embiratermes neotenicus P3 segment gut microbial communities from Petit-Saut dam, French Guiana - Emb289 P3 | ecosystem: Host-associated > Arthropoda: Insects > Digestive system > Gut ...
AAAATCAAGGGTATAAAACCGGAACTTTCGGCACTAAAAAATACATATGTAAAAGCCAACCAATTAAGGTACGAATACAGCGCTCTGAAAGAACAGGAAGAACAGATGAAAAATCTTGGGTTAGGTCCTGTCCAGACTCCAAGTACCTGATGTTGTGCGTATTAAGTGAAAAACCCATTTTATATGATTTTTTACCATATAATGTGCCGATATTTTAGATAAGCGGGAAAAAAAAATTTGCCAAATTTTCTAAAACCTATACTGGCACTGGTAATCTCTGTCCTGATTTTTGCAGGGTACATCTACCTTGCAGATGCGGAATTTCTGGATTTTGTCCAAACCCGTTTTTATAATCCCTCACTCGTCAACTCATATGTAAAAGAAAATACTGCAGATGCAGAATTGGTTCAAAACCATATTTTGGAACTTCAAAGCAAATTTATATCGACCTTAACTGAACCAGCTGTAAGAAGCAGTTTTTTATATAATCAAAGCGCCGAAGATATTTTTGAACGCTCCAGGATATACGGAATATTGATGGAAACTACAGGGGGGCTTCAATCTGTACAATTTGTTGATAATAACGGAATAAGGATACATTTTTCAACATCAACCCGGGATATTTTCAGTCAAAGCCTCAGTTCTACGGCATACCGGAATTATAACGAAGATAATTCTTCACTTCCTTTTGAAATTGTAAGCGTACCCGCCGGAAGCCTTCCAAAATTTACAATGGATGAACACAATGACAGAATTATCTTTTCATTCCCGTTTTACGATTCAATGGATATTTACCGCGGAACTGCGATTTTTACCATATCGATCCGGACATTGAGCGAAAGGCTTATAGCAGAAGGACGGATAAAAATCAGCGATGACATATCGGTAATAATGGATCCTCCAGGAATTTTACTGGGAAGTCCTGAAACATCCAGGGCAGATATTCAAAAAAAAGTTTCTGATATCTGGAATGAAGGCATACAGGATCGTGTAACTCTTGATGCTGAAGATTCCGGGATTTCATTTTCGCTGATTTCATCAAGAACCGGTAACGGAATATTTTTCGGACGGCTGATCAATGATACAATGTTTTCAATTTCCGAATCCATGGAACTTATTCTGAAGATATCGATATTTTTAACTTTTTATCTGACATTGTTCTTCCTGATTAATTCCAAACCGCATCCGTTAACACTTGTACGAAACCGTTTAAAACGCCTTAGAGAAAACCTTTTTGATCAGTTGTACATAAATAAAACCGGTCAGGAAAGAGTCAGGTGGATACTGGAACTTGAACAGCGGCGCGAAGGTATCCGCACGGAACTGAAAAGAAATCTAAAATTACGCAGGCGTTTGGAAGCGAATATCGACAATATTATTGATAAATCATGGAATGAATTGTTAGCTGTCATTAAGTCGGGAAGCGGTTTTGATTTAACTGTTGTTCCTCAGGCATCTGAATTAAAACCTGTCCCCAGTCCGGCAAAAGATACAGAAGAAGCAATCGAAGAACTGGACGAAATCGAAGAAATAGAGGAAGTTGGAGAAGCAGAAGATATCGAAGACATTGAAGAAATTGACGAGATCGAAGAAATAGAAGAAATCGAAGAAGTTGATGAAATTGAGGAAATCGAAGAGATAGAAGAAATAGAAGAAGTTGATTTGATCGAGGAAATCGAAGAAGCTGAAGAAATAGAAAATGTCGATGAAATTGAGGAAATCGAAGAGATAGAAGAAGTTGATGAGATCGAGGAAGTCGAAGAAGCTGAAGAAATAGAAGATATCGAGGAAATTGAAGATGCAGAAAAGCTTGAAGAAATTGAGAAAATCGAAGAGTTACTTGATGAAATCAGCGAAATACTTGAAGAAATCGAAGAGATTGAAGATATAGAGGAAATTGAAGAAATTGAAGAAATTGAAGAAATTATTGAAGTTGAAGAAAATCAAAAAACAAATATAGCTGTTAAGGTTCCTGCAAAAGGTCTTTTGGAGCTGGCAAGCAAAATAGAAATTGATGATGATGCAGAAGAATTTGAAGACCTTGAAGATATCGAAGATATTATCATACCGCCAACCAAAGGTCTTCTTAGTTTGGCAAGCATAATTGAAGCCGAAATAAATGAATTTAAAGATACAGATGAATTTATAGAAGTTGAAGATTTGGAAGAAATTAAAGATAATAAAGCTGATAAACTGCCTGATACGATTCCGTCAATTAAACATACCCCGGAAACAAAAAAACAGACGAATACTCCAGGCATTCAAAGAGGAGGGCTTTTTGCTCTTGCCAGCGAAATCGAATTCGGCGGCGAATATCCTGTTCGTACAAATGAACCGGAAGAACTTCCCATCGAGGTTGATGTCGTGTCACCTTTCTCATCAATGTTTTCTTCGCTTGATAATGAACCAGGCAATACTCCAAATGATGTTACAAATGATGAATCTGAGAGTTGAATAACAACCATTATTGTGCCCGAAAAAAAACGGCGGATTTTACCGATGCATTTTACGGGCACATTGGTGTTAGGATATCTATCTCATTAAAATCCGCGGATTGACTGTTACTCCGTTTCTGTAAACTGTAAAGTGCAGATGGGGACCGGTGCTTTGGCCGGTGCTGCCTACATCGCCGATACGTTCTCCCTGAAAAACATTGGCGCCGGTTCTTGTCCGGATAGCGCTTAAATGTGCATATAACGTCCGGTAACCCGAATGGTGATTGATAATAATATAGTTTCCGAGATAATTATCCCAGCCGACAGCTCCAATCCTGCCTGCCATAGCTGCTCTGACAGGAGTGCCGCTGCTGGCTCTGATATCAATTCCGTTGTGGAATTGCACAACACCCGGATTAAAGGGATTTCTTCTGTAGCCATAGGGTGAAGTTATAGCACCGATAACAGGCCAGACAAATAAATCGCCGTTAATTTCCTGAAGCATATTCCAGTCAAGACGCGCTCCCGGAATAAAAATATCCATTCCGACAGTAATATTTTCAGAAAAAAGTTCATTGATAATTTTAATTGAATCAGAATTAACCCTGTATTGATCTGCCAGTGAATCCAGGGTATCACCGCTATTAACTGTGTGTAAAATGCCATCCTGATTGGGAATTCTTAATACCCTGCCAATCTGCAGAAGGCGGGAATTGGTAATTTTGTTTACAGAAATAATCGTATCCTGATTTAAGCCGAAAACAATGGCAAGAGTACTGATATTATCGCCGCTTCTGACAATGTATGAATCATAAAATAAAAAACGGGGTTTAGACAATGAATCCAAATCCATTAGACCCGAATCAATGCCGTAGGTTGGAAGAGAGTTAAACAATATTTCATCATCAATATCAGAAATAAAATCCAAAGAAACGCCTGTTTGTTCGATTCCTGTATAGTAACCGCCACCAATACCGTATTCTGCTGCCGGTAATTCCTTTTGTTTGAAAAACTGACCCGGATTCAATAAAAAAACCAGGTAAAAGACCGCAATCAGCCTGAAAACATGAATTTTAGCTGTTCCGGAAAGGAATTTTTTGGATTTATCATTCTGGCTATCATTAATATTAAGTAACACCATTAATTAATTTTAATCTGTTTCATCGTCATTTTCAAGTATTTTTAATAAATCGCGAATTTCGGCAGCTTGTTCATATTCTTCTTCCGCTACAGCCTGTTCCAGCTGTTCTCTGAGGGATCTGTATTGATTATCTGATGCTTCTTCAAGATCTTCAATAAAAAATGATAAAGGAACACCCGTCTGTTCGATTATTGAAGAAGCAAGAAAAATTGGGCATTTTTTACGGGCTGCTATGGCAAAAGCGTCAGAAGGGCGGCTGTCCAGAATAAGAGGGGTCTCTTTAGTGTATTCGCCGCCCGTAATAACCAGTCTGGCATGAAAAACATCATCAACAAGTTTATATACTTCAATTTTTTTTATGGAAAGGTTTACATGGGTTAACATATTTATAAATAAATCGTGAGTATGCGGCCTGGACGAACTTAAACCTTCTTTGCCTGCCAAAATTGACTGCATTTCCAAAGTTCCTATAAAAATAGGCACTGCAATTTCCAGTTCCCTGGGTTTAAGTAAAACAATATTTCCGTAACCAGTTTTGAGGATAGACCATATTTCGCTGTTCAGCATTGTCTTCAAATTAACTAAATCCTAACTAATTGATTTTATCAAATCGTACAATAAAACACGTCCGCTTTCGTTAATCTTAATATTTCCTGCATTTAAAACAGCAGATTCACATGAAGAAAAAATCATCTGCGCTTCTTTTAGCAATGTTTTGCCGGTTTCTTCGGCTTCTGTCAGAACTCCGGATGAATTCAGCGATTCAATTAAATCTTCTATTTCCGGAGAATTGACACCTGTTTGTTTTGCTGTATGAAAACAATAAAAAACCTGTTTTTGCTTTTCTGGATATTTATGCATGTACAACAGAATCGGAAAACCCTTTTTTCCTTCCACTATATCATCTCCGCGTTTTTTTCCCGGATTTCCTGTTGTCAGGTTTTTAACATCATCAAGTATCTGAAAACCAACGCCGATTTTATCTGCAGCTTCACTCAAAAGTAAAGCGATTTCAGGCGGAGCTCCCGCGGTATATACACCTAACTCGACTGCAAGCCGCGTCAGGCTTCCTGTTTTTAATCTGCACATTAAATGATAATCTTCTATTTTGGGAACAAGTGTAATCTTGCGGTGCCAGCTGATATCTATCGACTGTCCCAAATGAAGCTTTCTCATGCAGTCTGTCCACAATTTATAAATCAATTCTTTATTCTTGAAAGCGTCTGCATATGTATCGATACAGCATGATGCAAGAAAATAAAAAAAAGAACCGGAGTTTATTGCCGTATCAATACCATAGATTTTATGCACTGCAGGTTTTCCGCGCCGTTCATCAGATTCATCTTCGATGTCATCATGTATTAAACTGGCGTTATGCGAAAATTCAATAACCGGCGAAAGCGGAACTGCCGCATCCCCGCCGCCCAGAGTTTCGCAGACAAGAGTCATCAGTAAAGGCCGCCATCGTTTTCCGCCTCTGTATAAAAGTTCGCTTGCCGGCGATAATAAAAAATGAATAGCTTCTGCATTAACTTCTCTGCTGATGCCCGGAAACACCTGATCAGCCCATACAGATTCCGGATTTAAAGGCAGCCAGCGTTCCAGCTCTTTTTCAATTTTTTCCAGCCTTTGTGTATACTCTTGATTCATAAGATATTATAATCCAATAAATGGCTGATTACAAGAAACCTGATCACTGGCAGCAAAAAGCAAGAAAAGAAGGATATCCGGCGCGTTCTGTTTATAAATTGATGGAGATAGATGAAAAATTTAATCTTTTCAGAAATCACCGCTCTCCGCTGCGGATACTGGACATCGGCGCGGCTCCAGGAAGCTGGAGTTTGTATGTACTGCGGAAAATAGCTGCAGGAAACAATTCCGGTTTTAAGAACGGTTTTCTTGCCGCTGTCGATCTTTCTCCCCTTTCACGCGAATTTGACAATGATTTAAAAAACCGCGGTTTGTTTGACGGTGATAATTTTTATTTTATTCAGGGTGATGTTACTGCACCGGAAGTTCGTGACAGACTTTTATCAAAAGGTCCGTATTCTGTTATAATAAGCGATGCCGCGCCCAACACAACTGGAAACCATATTGTAGATTCTGCCCGTTCTCTTGATCTCGCAGAAACAGTAATTCACTGCGCTGAAAGCGTTCTCGCTGCCGGCGGTCATCTTGCGGTTAAGGTTTTTCAGGGCGGCGGCGCTGATGCGGTTTTAAAACACATGAGAACAATTTTTGAAACCGTAAAAACGTTTAAACCGCAAGCCTGCCGCAGCGAATCTGTAGAAACATATTTTATCGGGCTGAAGTTTCTGAAGAAATTACAATAAATCCCTTCTACTCAACCTTAAAGTGAGAAATTCCCCTGCTTAATGCGATGATATTATCCTTGTTTTCTTCGGTTATTTCCTGTACGCGAGTGAATGCGCCGGTAATTTCCTCTGCGTTGTTCGCCATACTGTCCATGTCGCTTGCTATTTCGGTTGTAATTTTTTTGAGTACATTGCTGTGTGTCAATACATCTTTGCTTTCATCTGCCATATCCGATGACGCTTTGCGTACAAGTCCGGTAACGGAGTTTAATTGCGTAACGGCTTCCAGTATCTGCCGGCTTCCTTCACCCTGTTCTTCCATTGCATTGCGGATTTGGGTTTCCTGATCCGATACTGTCTGGACTTCCTTTTCGATAGCCTGAAACCGGTCAAGAACTACGCTGGTTGACTTGTTAATGGTGTCTATCATCAACTTGATTTTTTTAAGAACGCCGCTGATTGTTTTGGACTGCTTGCCGGAGTTTTCCGCCAGTTTTCGGATTTCGTCGGCAACAACAGCAAAGCCTTTGCCTGATTCTCCGGCATGAGCCGCTTCGATTGCAGCATTCATGGCAAGCAGGTTTGTCTGACTTGCGATAGTCTGCATAACAGAGTTTATCTGAAGAAGCCCTTCGGATTCCTGCGCAATTGCCTGAATGTCAGACGAAACTTTATGCAGATCGACACGGCCTGCCCCGGACGTTTCTGCAAGAGTATTAATGTTAGCTGTATTTCTTACGAGGGTTTGCGTAACAGAATTAATATTGGCAAGCATTTCTTCAATGGCAGATGATGACTGGGCTACGCTTTCTGACTGAACTGCAATATGTCCGTTCAATTTATCCAATCCTGTAATAATCCGTTCCATGGAAATAGCAGCTGAATTCACTTTATCGGACTGAGACAAAACCTGTCCGCTCATGTGCTTCATGCTGGTATTAATTCCATTAATATCTTTTTTGGTAATATTCATATAGGAAGCCAGTTCATCGCCGGTATCATGCAGGGCAATTGTTTTACTCTTGATATCAAGAAGGAGTCCCCTCATCTTGTTAAATGTTAAATTAAAGAATTCGCCCAATGTGCCGATTTCATCATTTCTTTCAAGCCGCAGGGGCTGTGTCAGATCCCAGTCAACAGTCATGTGATCAAGCGCCTGTACCATGGAATTGAGAGGTTTTAACAGTCCGTTAATATATAAATAGAAAACAATAAAGATACCTGCAATGACAGCCATCATCATCAGGAAAAGCAAAGTCATGTTGCTGCCAAGAACATCGCCTAAATTAATCTGCTGAATTGCAACAATATACCAGCCAAGAGCCGGAACTCCGCCCAATGCAACAACGCCCTGAGGCGATTCATAATAAATAAATTCACCGGGTCTGAGAGCTTTTGCTTTTGCCAGCAATTCATCGCCGAAGCTGCCGAAATATCTGTTTATGGTAATTTTATCCGACACCAGTTTTGAATCACGCGCTCCGGTAATTTCACCTTCGCCGTTAAATAAATATAATTTCGCATCCCCGGCATAACTGCGGTATATTGAATTAACAAATTCAGTTAACTCAATACCTGTTCCCACAAGTCCGATTGGCGTTCGTCTTGAATCAAAAACCGGCGCATTGATCCAAAGATTTGTTACACCAGCTTCATCATTATAATTAATATTAAAATTATATCTTGCAGTTTCGTAGAGTGTCATTTTATACCAGTAATTGTCCGGATCATTTTCATCAATTGTATAATGACTGTCTTCTGAAAAATAAAATTCTTTATCTACATCACTTACCCAAAAAACAATTCCGCTTGCAAAAGCCTGCCTGTAACCTTCGATCTCGTCAAATGCAGTTCTTCTTATAATTGGTTCTTCAGGATCCAGAAAATGCCTTATTATCAATGGCGAAGTTGCCATTTTCATGGCAAGAGCGATTTCGCCGTTTACCGAAGATTCAAGCTTGATACGTTCAATTTCAATTGACTGTGTCAATTCATAACCTGTGCTGTTCCGTACAATTTGCCTGTAAGAAAGTATAAACACAATGCTTCCGGCAATAAAAATGAGTGAAAATAAAATAGCCGAAAAAAGAATAACCCTGCGTTTAATTGATGTGCGATTGCTTGTGTGCGTTAAATTTTCCATGAGATAACTCCTCTCAAAGTGAAGAATATACTGTTAATTGCAATTAAGCAAGTAAAAAGTCATTTTAGATTTTTGACGGTTTTTACGCAAAGTGATATTTACTGCGACTATTTATAATGTAATACAAAACGGCATCAAAGACAAACAATTTCTTTTGTTGTCACTCCTGTATTTGATGTGTTATACTGTTTTTCAGAATTATAAAAAAGGCGGATAAATATGATAATTTTAACCTTGAATTGCGGTTCTTCGTCAGCAAAATATCAGGTGTATGACTGGGAAACAAAAGATGTTCTTGCAGTGGGTATTGTAGAAAAAGTTACCATTGGCGGATCATTTATTACTCACAAAGCCAAGGGCAGGGAAGAAGTTGTTTTTAATCAGGATTGTCCTACTCACACAGATGCAATTGACTTGATTATCAAAACTTTAACAAGCAAGGATATGGGTGTAATTAATGATATGTCCGTAATCAAGGCAGTGGGTCACCGTGTTGTTCATGGGGGCGATAAATTTACCAAATCAGTCATTGTTGACAATGCGGCAATGGAAGCATTTACAGCGATGCAGGATTTAAGTCCGCTGCACAATCCGGCAAATATTATGGGAATTGAAGCGGCAAAAAAAGTACTGCCGGATGTACCGCACTGCGCCGTGATGGATACTGCCTGGCATCAAACCATGCCGCCGGAAAGTTACATGTACGCTGTTCCGGCAGAATGGTACGAAAAATACCAGGTACGGCGTTACGGCTTCCACGGAACAAGTTTTCTGTACACGGCAAAACGCGCCGCAGTGCTTTTGGGTCAGGATCCGTTTAAAACAAATGTGATCATCTGCCACCTTGGAAACGGCGCTTCGATAAATGCTGTTAAAGACGGAATGTCTTTTGATACATCGATGGGCATCACTCCTTTGGAGGGGCTTGTTATGGGAACGCGTTCAGGGGATGTTGATCCGTCGCTTCCGTTTTACGTTATGCGCAAAACAGGAATGAATGTTTCAGAAATTGAAAGCGCCCTGAATAAAAAGTCCGGGCTTTTGGGACTGACAGGAAAACTCACGGACAGGAGGGATATCCAGGCTGCTGCAGAAGGCGGCGATAAAACTGCTTTGCGCGCTCAGTACATCGAAGCTCACAGGGTGAAAAAATATATAGGAGCGTATCAGGCTGTTCTGGGCAGAGTTGACGCGCTTGTCCTGACAGCCGGTGTCGGCGAATTTGCCTGGTTTATGCGCGATAAAATCCTGAACGGACTTGAAGGTATCGGAATGGTTTACGATCCGAAAAAGAACGAAGCTTCCCGCAGCAGAAATACAGAAACTTTAATCAGCAAACCGGAATCAAAAATACCGATTTACATCATCCCGACCGATGAAGAACTGGTAATGACCGAAGACGCATATGCGCTGATGAAGGGAACTTATGACACGCATACAAAGTTTACATACTCCTTCCAGAGCAAGGATTATATCAACAAGGGACGCGCCGAAGGGTTAAAATCTGATATTGCCAAAAACCCTGCACTTGGGGATATAATTGCAAAACCAAAATAGGGAGCAGAAATATTTCCGGAGGTTTCATTGACTGAACTCCTTTGCATCGGTAATCCGATTGTCGATGTATTTGTAAAATTGGATAAAGACCTCGCAGCGCAATACGGCATTGTTGATCCGGTTCAGCATATTGAAATGGAACAAATTGAAACATTGCTGCAAAATCCTTTGTTTAACTTTTTTCATGCTGTAAAAAGTTCAGGCGGAGGAGCTGCGAATGTCGCTAAAATTGCCGCAATGCTGGGAATGAAAGCGGCATTCACAGGCTGTACCGGAAATGATGATCATGCAAAATTTTTTGAAAGGGAAATTACAGGAGCAGGGGTCAAAACATTTCTTGTTAAATCAAATCAAAAGACAGGGCTCTGTATTGCATGTAACGTCGGAGGCGAAATCAGATTTGCGGCAAATCCTGCGGCGGCTCTGGAACTAACCGAAGCCAGCGTAAGCGAAGAAATGATCGGCAGTGCAGAAGTTGTCGTATTGGACGGGTATATACTTGACCGGCGTCCGCTTGTTCAGCACATTTTATTAAAAGCCAGCCGCCGCGGAATTCCGGTCGCCCTGGATGCAGCTTCTGTTTTTCAGGTTAAAAGAAAAGCGGAAGAAATACTTACATACGCCCGTAATTTTCCGCTGTTTGTTTTTATGAATGCTGATGAAGCAATTGCCTTTTTCAATACAATCAGAAAAACCCGTGACGAAGATCCGGTTTTACAGGAAAAGGAAAAAGAACAGTTTATATTACGCGATGTCTGCCCAATGCTGAAAATTATAACAGACGGCGAAATATTTCCCATAATGGTTGTAAAACTGGGAGGTCGCGGAGCGGTAGTAGTAGCCGGCGGCAATGTGTATCATGAAGAAACATTTACTGTTATTCCGCGGAACACAGTAGGCGCAGGAGATGCATTTTGCGCGGCTTTTATTTCGGCGTGGATTCGCGGAAAATCCATATCTGAATGTGCAGTGCTTGGCAATAAAGTCGCACGGGAAATCCTGGAAGTACCCGGAACACATATCAGAAGCGGAAAGCTCAGAAAGTTTGCGAAGATTTTAAAAAAATAATACGGCATTACCGTGATTAAGGATGTTTTCTTGCAAAATAATTTATTGGCAAAAATAATTAAACTTTCCATAAGACCAGTAATCATCCTGTTGGGTTTAATGTGTTTATGGTATTTTATTGCGCTTGCCAATTTTAAAGGTCATATAAATACATTCAGCATTATCTGGATTTTTATCGGTGTATTTTTAATCTTAATTGCAATTATAATAAAAAAAATACCGGTAATATTTGCCAAATTAAACAAAGTAATAAAAATGATATTAATTGGGTTGCTGATACTTTTTACTTTGTCATTTTTAATAATACAAAGTCTTTTAATAATTAATTCAAGATCAAACAATATGGAAAATGCAGACTATATTATTGTTCTTGGCGCTGGTTTATACAGGGGAGGTCCTTCAATAACGCTGCAGCGCAGGATAAACGAGGCAATCAATTATGCAAATGATCATCCTGAAGTTAAAATAGTTGCAAGCGGAGGTACAGGGCAGGGAATGTCAATATCAGAAGCAAGAGTTATATCCAATGTAATGCAGCGTAACGGAATAGAAAGCAGCCGGATAATAATCGAAGATAAATCGACAAATACATTTGAAAATCTTAAATATTCCGGCGAATTAATCGGCAGTCTGGAAAAAAAGACTGTTATTGTTTCTTCTGAATTTCATTTATACAGGGCAAATATAATTGCAAAAAGACTTGGATACAGGAATGTAGGAACACTGGCAAGCAAGTCAGAACCTCTTTTATTGTTAAATTATTATCTTCGGGAATATATGGCGGTTATAAAAACATTGATTTTTGACAATGTACCGCAGCAGGGAGAATCATAATGAATTATAAAGTATTGGTTTTAATGGCGGACGGATTTGAAGATGTCGAAGCGGTAACACCAATCGATTACCTGTCCCGCGCCGGATCGGAAGTTATAACTGCATCAGTAAAAAATTCACGGGAACAATGTGACGGTGAAAATTTAATCGTAACAAGCAAATGGGGCGGCATTAAATTGATTGCCGATACAACATTAACTGAACTTGTAAAGCAGGGAAAATACGATTTTGACGCTGTTATTATTCCCGGCGGTATACCAGGCGCATTAAACCTGGCAGCATCAGAAGAAGCGAATGAATTGATTAAGGAAATGGCTGCCGCAGGAAAACTGATTTGTGCAATATGCGCCTCTCCTGCGGTTGTACTTGCTCCCCTCGGTTTGATTTCCGGCAGGAATTATACCTGTTATCCCGGGTTTGAAGAAAAAGTGAAAGACGGAAAATGGTCTGCCGAACGTGTAGTTGTGGATGGGAACATCATAACCAGCCGCGGAGCAGGAACTGCCGGTCTTTTTTCGATTGCAATAATCAATAAACTTTTCGGTGAAAGTACCGGAAAAAGAATAGCTAATACATTATTATTATAAAAATATTACAATGCTACTTGTAAAATTTGAATTTTTGTGGGATTATTATGTATGGATTATTTTTTCACACAGGCAATGACAGAAATTTGCGAGCATTCTCTTGTTGCTCCAGGTTATCCGTTACACTGCCTAATTATTGTTAACCCGGCTGCCGGTGGATTTGTAATAAAAAAAAGATGGGAACGCCGTGTTAAAATTTTAAAAGAGTATCAGAAGAAAGCCAGGGCAAATCCAAAAAGACAAATGCATAAAAACATGATCATAAGCCTGACCGAGGGCAAGGGTTCTGCTGTTGAAATAACCAAGTCGTTTGTCAGCAGAGCAGAAAAAGACCATGTCCCGTTTTACCTTATAATCAGCGCAGGCGGCGACGGAACTCACCTGGAAATAATGTTAACTCTTTATGATGTTCCTGCTCACATACGCAGAAGTATAGCAGTTCTAAAGCTCCCGATGGGAACAGGTAATGACGGCTCTGACGGCGTTCATCTTAACCAGGCTCTTGATCTGCTCATCAAACCAACCCACATAGAGTATGCCTCTGCTGTACAACTAATAACAAAACATGAAGGTTCATCAAAATGGAAAGGACCGTTCCTTGCATTTAATATCGTTTCTATCGGACTGGATGCCTTTGTTTCCCAAATGACAAACACAATGAAAGAAAAATTCCCGGGAGATTCCTACAGATTCTGGGTAGATGTAGCAACCCTTTCCTACGAACGTAAATATAAAGTAGATTATATTGATATAAAAGCCTTTGACGATAAAAATAACGAAATTGCATCTTTTAGTGAAAAGTTTTTACTGTTTGCAATGGGTGTATCAGGCCGCCGGACATACGGATCTCAGCAGCATATTCTTCCCGATGATCGCAATGTATGCGGCGTAAAGCAAATGTCCTTTCTTAATAAATTGTCATTAAAAGGTCAGTTTGCAAGAGGTAAACACATTAAAAGTCCCAAAGCGATATTGTTAAATGCTCACCGTTTGGAAATTACATGCAGACAGCCGATACTCGCACAAATGGACGGGGAAGCAGTTCTATTGCAGCCTGATGATTTTCCGGCAATAATGGAAATTACTCCGCCAGTAATTCCATTGTTAAAGTTTAATTGACAAGTATAGGCTTATAATATAGTATAATTAATTTTAACAGTGAAAGTTTTTTAATATGTATTTTGCTGTAACCCACTGGGATTAAAAACATTTTAATATCAATATCGTAAATACCTTGATGAAAATGCGGTTTTTCCTGTGCGTTTAAGTCATGTATTTGGGATTCACTGTAAAAATTGGAGGAAAAAAAATGGCTGCAGCAGGCAAAAAAAAGAAAAAAATTCAGCCGATTGATCAGGAATTTATAGCAAAAATGGAAGCATCGCTGATGTCCAAAAAAAACGAAATAATAGATAATTTAATAACCAGCAATGATGATTTCAAAAAAATAATGGAAGGCGAAGAACCAAAAGACCTTGCAGATATCGCATCCGACGACATTGACAGGAAAATGATCGAAGCAATCGGCGCGAAGGAACTAAAAAACCTCAAACTTATTGAGTCGGCTCTGACAAGAATTAAACAGGGTAAATACGGCAATTGCATTAAATGCAATAAACGTATCCCCCAGGACAGGCTTATAGCAATGCCGTTTGCTCTGATGTGTATTGAATGCAAATCAGAAGAAGAACGGCGAAACCGCTAGAAAAATACCGGAAAAACCTTCAACAAGAATTAAAACGCCGCTTTTCCGCCCAAAGACCCAGTGCAGGGTTTGGAACAAAGAAAAACTTCTCTCCGCAGGGAAGTGTATTCCAGCCGTAATTAAGCTTATTTATATCATAACGATTCTGCGCTTCTTTTAAATCACCCCATTCAAATCCGACTGATTCGATTTCTTTTTTGGTAACTCCCGGCTTTTTTTCGGCTGGCGATTCACCGGAAGTTTCGCTGTAAGTGCAATAACGTATTGTAAAACGTCCCTCGCTGGAACCATGAATCAAGTGAGCGGCAGCGCTTAGATTTCCTCCAAGTTCGGCATTGCCGGAAACTTTGGCAATAATTTCACTGCTTGGTCTGTAGCCGTATTTACGAATCAATTCATCAACACCCAGATCTTCTCCGAAACGTTCAAGTCCGGGAGCAAGAACCAAAAGTTCTCCGCCGTCAGCAATTGCCATACGTGTACGGTAAACTGCCTTGTTTCCAAGCCATGTTGTGCGGAATTCTTCGGGATCAAGATAAACAACTGCTTTGTGAATAGGTTCATCCATTATGTCTACATTCACTTCCTGTGCCAATTTTGCGGCTTTTTCAAAACATTCACGTCCAAAGCCAACATAAAGACCCCTTACAGCAAGAGAACCCCTCGCCTTGCCTGAAGCTTCCGCTTCCCTGTCTGTCCGGGCGCCAACAACTGTTAAAACCCAAAGAATTGGAGGCAGTTCATTCCCAAAACGGCGCAGCCCTTCGTCAAAAAGCGAACGGACAGGTGTGTCTATTCTGCCCATCATTTTTTCCATGCCATAGGCAGCTCCTGCAAAATGGCTTTTATCGATGGCTTCCTTGCCGCCCGTCCCTACAAAAATATTTTTACCGTGATTAGCCATGCCGGCAACTTCGTGAGGAACTACCTGACCGATTGAAAGTATCATCGAGAAATTTCCGCTGTCAGGGCTGTTTTTCCGGAGTATTTTATTAACCTGTACCGGCCAATCGTACCTAACAGCGCCGCAGCAGGTTTTTTCAACCCAGTCTGCATCAAGGCGTCCAAGTTCGGAAACATCGTTTCTCCAGTCATGGATAAGGAATTTATCTTTGGGAATACCCGGGAACATTTTATCCAGTTCTGTATTTGTCATTGGCATGTGGGTTCCAAGCGCGGGAAGCACGGCGCCCAGCCGGTTTTTGGAAGAAATTCTGCCATTTGATAACTCCCGCCCTGCAATGCCGGTAAAAAATCCTGCTTTTGAATGAAACCGTGTAATGTCAGGAGGCAAAATAACCGTATTTCCCGAATTATTGAGATCCGCCAATGCCTTTGAAAATGCTTCCGAAAACAATTCATCCAGTTCTTCATCGCTGAAATCAAACTCAGTTCCGCCGCTGGCAATGTAGGTTTTTTCGATCATTGTAATCTCCGGTATATATATTGTTATAGACAACAAGTATAATTATGTTATATTAGAATGAATAAAAACACTACATATTTCAGGAGTAGATTATGGGAATGTCAGCCGACATTGGCTTAATAGGACTTGCGGTTATGGGTGAAAACCTTGTATTAAACATGGAAAGCAAAGGGTATTCTGTTGCGGTATACAACCGTACAACATCCAAAGTTGATGATTTTGTAAAAGGACGCGGTTCAGGAAAAAAAATTAAAGGCTGTTACAGCATTGCCGAACTGGCATCAGCTTTAAGCAAACCGCGCAAAGCAATGATAATGGTAAAAGCGGGCGAGGCTGTAGATGATGCAATTGAACAGCTCCTTGGGGTTCTTGAAAAAGGCGACATAATTATCGATGGAGGCAATTCCAATTATCAGGATACAATCCGCCGAACAAAATATGTTGAATCAAAAGGTTTATTGTACATCGGAACAGGAGTATCAGGAGGCGAAGAAGGAGCTTTAAAAGGACCTTCGATAATGCCCGGAGGATCTCCTGCCGCCTGGCCGGAAGTGAAATCAATTTTACAGTCAATTTCGGCAATGGTAGATTCCGACCAGGGAAAAAACACTACCCCCTGCTGTGATTGGGTCGGCGAGGACGGAGCAGGTCACTTTGTAAAAATGGTGCATAACGGCATTGAATACGGCGACATGCAGCTTATCTGCGAAACTTACGATCTTATGAAAAATGTACTTGGCTTGTCATACGATGAAATGGGCAATGTATTTGAAACCTGGAATAACGGTTCTCTTGGCAGTTACTTGATCGAAATAACCAGAGACATACTTAAATACAAAGATGAAGACGGGCAGCCCCTTGCAGAAAAAATTCTTGATACTGCCGGACAGAAAGGAACCGGCAAATGGACAGGTATTGCCGCTCTGGAATTCGGCGTTCCGCTGACTTTGATTGGCGAAGCTGTTTTCGGACGCTGCCTTTCTGCAGTTAAAAATGAACGTGTTCGCGCTTCAAAGATTTTTTCAAAACCAGATTTAAAACTTCCATCAGACCTTGGGTTTGGAGACAAAGCGGCATTTATCAATGATTTGGAAAAAGCGCTGTATGCATCCAAAGTAGTTTCGTATGCGCAAGGATATTTATTGATGCGCGAAGCTGCAAAAGTTTACAAATGGAATTTAAATTACGGCGGGATTGCCCTGATGTGGCGCGGCGGCTGTATTATCCGTTCGGTCTTTTTGGGAAAAATTAAGGAAGCATTTGATAAAAATCCTGATATTGATAATCTGCTCCTTGATCCATTTTTTACCGGAATAATTGAAGATGCACAGGATTCCTGGCGCAGAGTTATATGCACAGCGGTACAAAATGGAATTCCGGTTCCTGCATATGCAAGCGCGCTTTCATATTTTGACGGTTACCGCAGCGAACGCCTTCCTGCAAATTTATTACAGGCTCAGCGTGATTATTTCGGCGCACATACATACGAACGTACAGACAAACCGCGCGGAGAATTTTTTCATACAAACTGGACAGGACAAGGAGGAACAACAAGCGCATCTACATACATTGTTTAACATCAAAATAAAAATAAATTAATAAAAATAAATTAAAATAGAAAAAACAATAAAATAATGATTTGATTACAGGAGATTTTATGTCAATATTAACAATTCCGGCTGCCAACGGAACAACACATGATTTACTGGCGCTTGGCGCGCTGGTAACCAGACTTGATCCGGGCATTGTTCCTTTTTCTCATGCAGATGAATATCTTTTGCATGTATCAGGAGGCGAATACAATGTAGCGACAAATTTGTCAACATGTTTCGGCATGAAGACAGCTATCGCTACAGCCATGGTGAATTACCCAATCGGCAAACGGGTTGAATATGCAGTTAAAAAAGCCGGAGTAACTCCATATTACAAACGCTTTGAACATGACGGAGTCCGCGGACCCAACATGGCAATTGTCTGGAGCGACAGGGGACAGGGAGTCAGAGCGCCGGTGGTTTTTTACAATCGTGCAAATGAAGCCGCTCAGAAGCTGACAACGGGAAGTTTTGACTGGGGTACAATTTTTGCAAAAGGCGTCCGCTGGTTTCATTCAGGCGGAATTTTCAGCGCTCTTTCGCCAAGTACATCAGAACTTGTTATAGAAGCGATGCAGGCTGCGAAAAAAGCCGGAGCGGTAATTTCTTTTGATCTCAACTACCGGGCAAAGCTTTGGGCAATTGCAGCCGCCGAACAGGGTAAAAATGCTGCTCAAGCAGGTGATGAAGCTGCCAGGACATTAAGAAAAATTGCAACTTATGTTGATGTGCTGGTTGGTAACGAAGAGGATTTACAGAAAGGTTTAGGTTTGGAAGGACAGGATGTTGAAGCTAAGGGGCAGCTTGATCCTTCGGCATTTATCGGCATGATAAAAAATGTAAAAAAAGATTTTCCGAATATTAAAGCGGTTGCAACCACTTTGCGCGAAGTTCATTCTACCAACCGGCATTCATGGAGCGCGGTGCTTGTCATGGATGGAAAAACATATCAGGCTCCTACAGCAGAACTGGATGTATACGACAGAGTAGGCGGCGGCGATGGTTTTGCGGCAGGATTGTTTTACGGTCTTTTATCCGGCAAAAGCCCGGATGAAGCATTGAGGCTAGGCTGGGCTCACGGCGCACTGGTAACAACAACCCAGGGTGATACATCCATGTGCAGTCTTGATCAGGTTGAAGCTTTCGCAAAGGGCGGTTCAGCAAGAATCCAAAGATAAAAAAATTGCGCACTAAAAAATTGCCCTGCTCTCCACACAGGGCAATTTACACAATTAAAGCAGGTCCTCTTGCCTGCAACAACAACGTATAAAATAACCTCCTATCAAGTATACTTTAACTTTGCTGTAATTGATTAATAGTCTTTGTATATATAACAAAAAACCTATATATGGGTTACAATATTATTATATGAAGTATTTTAACATTTATAGTTTTAAATTTTGTACCCTTGGAATTGCCGAAAAAGAAGGCGCAATAAGCAATGTATTTTTTGACAAGAACAAACCGCCGAAAGGTTTTGAAAAATCCGAAACACCTCTGATAAAAAAAGCTGCAAAACAAATTGATGAATACATTAACGGTAAACGAAAAACATTTGATTTGCCGCTAACATTTCACGGAACGGAATTCAAGGTTAAAGTCTGGGAAACGCTTTTAAAAATTCCATACGGCGAAACCCGCAGTTACGGTGAAATTGCAACAATGATAAAAAATCCCAAAGCGGCGCAGGCTGTCGGAAGGGCAAATCATTATAACCAGCTTGCAATTATTGTTCCATGTCACAGGGTAATCGGTCACGACGGCAGTCTTGTCGGTTACGCAGGAGGCCTTGAGTTAAAACAAAAACTTCTGGAACTGGAACATAAAAACAAAAAGTAGATATTTAATTCATAATATGGGTATATACATGACAGGGCAATATAATCATTTTCGACTTCCGCTGCTTTCATTATTTCTTGCATTATTATTTTAAATATTTTCTATATTTTGAGTATTTTTTGAATCATTAATATTTATTAATTCAATTGGACTGATTTTTACATCAGATGGCTGGCTATAACCAACATTATTAGAAAATTCTTTTCTAAGTTCTTTTATTTTAGTAAAATTATATATTTTTTTTATTGATTTAATAACTTTAATTATATCCTCTCTTTCTATAGGTATTGTAGATGAATATCTCATACCAGAAGAAAAATCATATATACTTAAACATTCATTTTTAATTGTTTTAAATGAAGTATCAATTCTTTCTGCACGATTTTGTAAATATTGTATATTATGAGTTTTTTCTACGGATTCGCCATTATATTTTATAAAACCATTAAGAAATTTCTCTAATGCTTGATTCGAAAGATTACAAATATATGGATATTTGTCTTTCTTATTATAATAACTTTTGCTTGCAACTACATCAGCAAGTGAAATACAATCAATTTCTGCCATTTTAAATAATTCAAATGGTGATTCTGTACATATATTTTTAGCCATATATTAATACTCCTTCTTCCAATATAGTATTTTCAACACCTTCTTTATTTTGCGTACTATAAAAAACATTTTCTTTATAAACTAATAGATCACACCATAAAATATCATTATTAGATAAATTTAATCTTATTTTTAATGAAACTTCTGATCTATTTTGATTATTATTGATTATAACACAAATATCTATATCACTATCCTCATTTGCTTTACCATTACAATATGAACCAAATATATATATTTTCTTTATTGCTCCTTTTTTTACACTAGAAAGTATAATTTTTCTAATAAATGAAATTTTATCCTTATATTTAAGTAATAAATAATTAGGATTATTTTTAAGAAAATTATTAAAATTATCAAGATTTATATTTTTAGAATAAGTTTTTACCATATATTTTCTTACATCTTACAGAAATACCTTGTTCTAAACGGTATTCTATATAACCACAATCAGCACACTTATAGCCATTTTTAAATTTGAGTTTAAACAGATAATCTCTGCAAGATTCTTCTGTTCCGAACTTTTTTCAAATTCCATTAAATTCATTGGGTACATCATAACCTATACCACAAAGTCAATGCCCTGTCAAGTAAATACCCACTTTGACTGACATCAAATAGTTGTAACAATAACAAAATGTATGCTTATGAACCGTTAAGGTTTTACGTCAACACCTTACCAGTGTTATTGAATATATATTCATTTCATGTATATACCCAGTTAATATTATTTGGATTTCTCTGTGTTTTTTATTATTTCATTAAATGAATCGTCAAAGACACGTTTTATTTTTAACAGTTTTTTTATTGCTTCTTCTGATGTGATTGGTTTTTTACCGGTATTTTTTACTGGTAATAATAGTTGAAAAGTATCAATTTTAAGAGCATCTGCAAGACTTTCAAGAGTTTTATCACTTACCCATGTTCTATGACACTCAATACTATTTATTGTTTGCCATGAAATCCCTGCTATTTCTGCCAGTTTTTCCTGTGATAAACCAAGTGTTTTCCTATGTTCTTTAAGATTAAATGATAAAATTTGACGTAAAACAGGTATATTTCCCTTCATATTATGAGTTATCATATTTTTCAATTTTAGTTATTAACACGTATTGACGATAATATAATTATATTAATAATATGAGGGTTTTAATTACTGTAAAATAAAGATCATTAATTAAGGTATTTAATATTTAAAAATGGATTTTTATCATGAAAAATAATTATATTAAATTTTTTCTAATTTTCTTTTTTACTTCCAGTATTGTTGTATCTCAGACGCAGCAGATAAACTCCATCCACTCCATGATTTTAACAGGTGATCCCATTCTTGATGACATTCGTTTTTTGTCATTGGAATCAGGAATACCTTTTCTTTCATTTGCTCCTCCGCTTTCTCCGGGAGAAATCAAGGATTTTCTTGATAAAATTAATGATTCCGAACTATCAAAACCGGCTATGGAAGTTTATTATCGTATCCTTGACAGGCTTTCTCCCCAGACTCGTATATCATTTACAAGCGAAAAAGTTTCTGCATTTTTTAATATTGATTTATTGGCAGATATAAGAGTCAGATTTAATGAAGACGTTACATGGTACTCACCGCAATCTAAATATGACCCATTTCTTTCATTCACTTTCCAATTCTTTTTTATTGACTCATTACAACTTTATTTTGAACCGTCATTCAGTGTCAGACCATTCCCTTTAGATGATGAAAGACACAGGGAATACAAAACTTTTGATACAAATGTTCCGTACTTGCTTCGTCATCTGGAAGTAGAATATTGGCCGATAAGAACTTATGCTTCAATTGGCGGATCGTGGTGGAATTTTTTCATTGGAAGAGATCATCTGCAGTGGGGAACATCTCACAGCGGAAGTCTTGTCTATTCCGATGATGAACATTTTTATGATTTTGCATATCTTTCATTTTTTACTCCCAATCTGAAATATTCAATTATTATTAACCATTTACCGCTCAGATTGGACAGCCGTTTATTTGATGATCCTCCGGAAGGCTGGGATGAAAATGATAACTGGAGATCTGTACATCGTTATTTTTATCTTCATCGTATTGATTTGAATTTTTTCAATAAGCTTTCTTTCAGTTTGATGGAAGGTGTTATGGTTGGAAATTCTCCGCTGGAACTAAGATACTTAAATCCGTTTATACCCTTTCATTCAATGTACCCGTGGAGAGATTATGTTAAGTGGGAACCTTATGTGGATATTGGCGAAGGAAGCATGGTAGGAGCTTTTCTATCTTTGGAAATAAATTGGAACATTATAAAACCTCTTGCTGTATACGGGCAATTTGTTATGAATCAAATAGAATTTCCAACTGAAAAGAAATTCGGCGGATATAAACCAAACAGTTTTGGCTTTCTTGCAGGTATTCACATTACACAATCGTTTAATACATGGGATTCACTGTTTTTTGCAGAATTTGTATATACAGCGCCTTATGCCTATATTTTATCATCTCCCTATGCCAGTTTTATTCAACGTGACTGGTCAAATTATCACTTGCTTGGTCATTCAAGAGATACTGTGTTTTTGAGCGCCGGAGCTGAACTTTTTAATAATGACAAGAAGCTAAGTTTTTCTGCGCATTTTTCCTGGATAGCAAGCGGAGAGCTTAACAAAGGTATGTTAACCTGGAATTACGAAGAAACAGAAGAGTCTTTTAACAAAATATCACCCTCGGGTATTGCAGAAAATAAATTTATTTTATCTTTAAGTGCAAACTGGCAGCCGTATAATTGGTTGAGTTTCGGTACAAACATCAACGGCATTTATTCTGTAAATAATAAACATTTATCAGGTGATAACAAGGCAAGCGGGCAGATATCTCTTTCGGCTGGGTTTCATTATTAATCACTTTTCCTACAAACTCCGGCGGACACAGTAACTTATAAAATATTTACTCGGATAATAAATTCTCTCGCCAAGACGCCAAGATCGCAAAGGACGCAAAGGAAAAGAATATAGTTATTAATCCAGATTTAAACTATAATAAAGTAATGGAAATAAACGAAGATAAAATAGGCTCTATAATTATTGATACTGCTGTAAATTTGCATATAGATATTGGATCCGGTTTGCTTGAAAGTGTTTATGAAGTAATTCTGGCAAAATTATTATCAAAAAAAGGACTTTCAGTTCAAAGGCAGGTAGCAATCCCAATTGAATATGAAGGAGAATATTTTGATGAAGGGTTCAGGGTTGATCTTTTTATTAATGGCAAAGTAATAATTGAATTAAAATCAGTAGAAAAAATTACAGAAGCTCATAAAAAACAATTATTGACATATTTAAAATTAACTAATACGAAACTTGGTTTTCTTCTAAATTTTGGAACAGATTTAATGAAAAACGGCATCATAAGAACTGTCAATTGTCTTGAAGAATAAAATCATGTAGTTATTATAGATTTTCTTGAACAACAACTTGGCGTTCTTTGCGTCTTTGCGTCTTGGCGAGAATCTTTATTTGATTTTATTATCCGAGTAAAATTCCTCTAAGTCCTTATTCCATATAGCTTTATTAAAATTACTCGGATAATATTTTTACTCGGATTACAATTACGTGATAAAAATAACATTGACAGACGCAGTCTATTCTACCTAAGTAAAGAATATACAAGAAAGCTGGAATCAGGACATGATTATATTGAACTGCCTGATGTAATAGCAATAAACATAGTAGATTTCAATTTTCCTCCAACCAGAAATTTTCATAGTTGTTTTCACCTGCGGGAAGAAGCGGCAAAAGAGACTATCAGTTATTGTCAGAATCATGGTATACTTGATGAGTTCCTTGAAATACATAGTTCGGAGATGTTGAATATGTTATTAACTGAATGGGATACAGAAGAAGCAAAAAAGGTCTGGTATGAAGACGGCTGGGATGATGGTCGTATTGAAGGTCGTGTTGAAGGTCAAGCTGAAGGTCAAGCTGAAGGCCGTGAAGAAAGAGAAAAAGAAATTGCCAGAAATTTACTAAAAAAAGGTTCAACAACGGAATTTATACATGAAATAACCGGGCTTGACACGAAAATCATACAAGGTCTTTCCAGGGAGTGACTTTCACTTTTCCTTTGCACACAAAAAAGCCCTCCCCGCTGAGGAGGAAGGCTCTGTTAACAATTTTGTGATTAAATTGCTTTAATAGGTGCTTTCACCAATTGGTCTGGTAGTTGAGGTTGTGTAAACAATCCTGAATTTTCCTCTCAGATTAGTAATTGGAGTCACTTTTATATAGACTTCACCGGTACGATTAGCAGTGAATGCTACACCGGTAGCGCCCATACCGCTCCCAGTTGTTGCATAAGCAATATCTCCATTCTCGTATTCTGCAGCGTGATTTATACTTGCCCAGCCTGTTTCATGTACACCCACTGAATCTGACCAATAATCTTTAATAAAAACACGATAAGTAAAGCCATCTACAACATTGAGTTTATACCATTTTACACTGCTGTTACTGGGAAGATTGCCGTCAGCGCTCCAGATATTAGCAGTCAATTGGGTAGCTTGTAATTTTGGATCATCACAAGCTGTCATCGAGAAACCGATTATTACGACAAACGCAATAACCCCTAAAAGCTTCATTGTTTTTTTCATAATAAAAACTCCTTTTATTTGTGATTCCCGCTGCTTGCGGCTAATCACAGGCTTTTTTCAAGCCATTGTTCTGCCCGCTCTTATGAACGGAATTTACCTCAACGAGGCAAAATAAAAGACGGATCTCTCCGTCTGTTATTTGAATGAGAAAAATATGATAAAATTATCCGGATTTTGGCGGAATATATTGAATTTTGTAAATTTACATTATGGGGGGGGGGGGTAGATATTACTAAAAATTCATTAAAAAAAGCAATTTTTTTCATTGTGCAATAATACAACGATTTTTTAAAAAAAGCAATATGAAAAAGGAAATAATTCAATATTTTTTAGGAAAATACAAACGGATAAAATATTAGTAGTGTTTATCCGCGACAAAGGCATTGCGACCAATATCGTCGTCGTTGGACAAAATAACATTTATCAAATATAATTTAAATAAACACGAAGTATTCAAATCTTTGATCACATCAGCTTTTAACCATAACTATCAGCCGGAAAAAATAGCATGTATATGTTATTATAAAATCAGAAAACAGAGGTAAATGAAATGGCAAAAGCAATATCAATTCCAGAATATGCACGCGGAGCAACATTTGAAGATGTTTGGGCTGCTTTGCTGGAAGTCAGCGAACAACTAAATAAAACCGAACGCATTGTACGCAGAAACAGTAAACAAATGGGCGAACTACACCGCCGTTTTGGTCAGCTGGCAGAACATTTAGTTGCTCCAAATATCAATAAACGTTTCAATGAGCTGGGATATCACTTTGGAGGTATATCTCCCGGCGGAATAAAAATAGAAGATGAACAGGGAAGAACAAAAACAGAAATTGATTTATTGCTGGAAAACGGCGAAACAATTATGGCTGTAGAGGTAAAAACAAAACCGGCAATTAAAGATGTAGACCATCACCTTAAGCGAATGGAAATACTGCGGGAGCATAGAGACAGGTTAAATGACAAGCGGAAAATACAGGGAGCAATAGCAGGAGCAATCTACGGCAATGAAGAAAAGAAAGCTGTCATAGAAGCCGGTCTTTATGTTATTGAACAGTCAGGTGATACAATGAAGATCGAAGTGCCGCAAGACTTTGTTCCAAGACAATGGTGAAAACGTAATAAAATCAATACAATGCATTGCCTTCGTAAAATGATCTGAAGATTAATTGTTCTGTTCTTGTATCCAGCGCTTTGATGTTCAGTCTTTGGTTAGCGCCTGTTCCGGTAATACTGCCCGTGATTACAATATCTGTTCCAAGTGATTTTCCGGTTATGAATGCTGAAGTATCAGTGATTTCTGTAAACACAGGATAACCCTGTCCGCTGTAATCTGCAACTGTTAATTTCCCCGAAGATATTAATTGAGATTGCAGTTCATTGGCAGTAAAAGCAGCTACACTGCTGTCATCAGAAAAAATACCTAAAATGGCTATTCTGGAATTTTCCGGTAATTGATTAATAATATCCCTGCTTGCTCTAACAATAGCCCTGTTAATATCAAAAGGAGGCGGAGGAGGAGGCGATGCTCTTTTTCTGAATGTATATTTAACAAAAATACTAAGATCTGAATTTGAAACTGTTAAATTATAAAAAGGCTGATAGGAATAAACTCTTTTCGGTAAACTGGAAAATCTTAAACCTACTAAAATTCCGGAATTGCCTGTTCTGCCGGTATCAAGCGCAGCTGAAACACTCCATGCAAATACCGGGTTTTCAATAAATGGATCAGGATTAAAAAAATTTATATTTTTTATGGATATTCCGGCAGAAAACCCCAATTGAACCATAGATACAGGATAAAAAATACCGGCAAAACCTATATACGGTAAACTATAGTTATTAATGTTTAATTCAACAGCGGTATAAACCGGAATTCTTCCAAAAGGACCGAATCCTATATTTAATCCAAAATATGTAGGATAAAATCCGGTATGAACACTTTGTTCATCATCATAATATCCATCATATGTTTTGCTATACCATTCGGCAATTAAAAAATTTGTTCCAATATCAAAATAAAAACCCTGCGCCGAAACGGATAGGGATACAATCAAAAAAATGATTACCAATACAAGTTTTTTCATAATACTTCCTCATAATAATTGTAAAACATAATAACAAAAAATTCTAACTATGCTGCGCAGCCAATACTATCAGCGAAACAAACAAAGACACAGCAAGGAATGCAATATAAATAACAAGAGTCAGTCCAAAACCTGCGCTTAAAACAAGCCATATTCCAAGTGTATTAATAATGGAACGGTAAAGGAAAACAAAACCATGAAAAACAACCGGAAGTACTGGCAGCATAAGAAAGAAAACATAACGTGTTTTTTGCCTTGCCCTGAAACGCCATGCAATTACTATAATGAAAATTGCCATCGGCATAAAAAATAAAGCGGAACCAAGGCGGTTAAGTATTTCTGCATGGAAAATCTGGCTTATATAACCGGCTTTTTCCAGACTGTTAACAGCAGCAAAAAGCTCATTAATCTGAAGATTAGGAAGCCCGCGGCGGACTTTGGAAATCAGCAGAAATTCTTCATAACTTATATCCAAAATAATTCCGCCTGGAGGTTCGCTGCCAAGAAGCCATTCGCTTTGGAATGAAATATCTTTATTCAGGCGATCCAGCGAATGCGTTAAAATAATCATCTGCGGTTTTCCGTTTGAAAAAAACGGAAGCAGTTTTACATAACGCGCAGAACCGTTTGACCGCAGGTTCATATTTGCATCAAAATCCATATAATCAAGCCCGATGCCGTAAGCGACATCATCTGACAATGTAAGACTGGAAAGACGAAGCACTGCCCTTCCGTTTCCGGACGGAAATGAAAATACCGCTCCGTTCAGGATATCTCCAAGTGATAATTCAATTTCGTCAATAAAAAATGCGGTTCTTATTGCGCCTTCCCGGCTTACGTCAAAAAACTTCTTAACATCCGGATCGTCGGGAGTATACGTCATCAATTCCAGAAAAATATAATACGCGTGTATGAAATCACCGGATCCCATTGCCTGATAACCTGATAGTTTAAGGTTATAAAGCCAGGAAAGATGCGTTTCGGCGCGGCTTGGCGTAAATGAAACAATCATATTCCAGGCTTCGCTGGAAAGCTGAGCGGCATTTGCTGCCTGTGCGCTTCCTCTTACTGCAAGGAGTTCTCCCAGATTCGCAAGCCAGTGAGCGTCAAAATAACGTTCTTCTTCAAAAGCTTTCAGGCTCATTTCAATTGCCTGTGTTGCATCAACCGGCCGTTGATCTTCAGATAACGGTATGATATTTATTATACTGTCTCCGGCTGAAGCTGAAATATTTCTTTCCAGATTAACCGTAACTGTATCTTTTAATGCATTCAATTCCGGACTGCTGCGCCAAATACGTTCGCAAATTGCAAGAAACTGGGAAGCTTCGAACCATTCACCCTGATCAGCACTGTCCTGCGCATTTTTTTTGGCATGATGATATAAAGATCCTGTAAAACGCATGTTTTCTTCATTATTTTTCACAGCGGGATAGACAATAAAAAAAACAAGTCCGTAAATTACCGAAGCGGCAATAACTGTAATAACAGAAGGAGCAAGACGCTTAAAAAACATTTCCGAAAAACTCTGGTAGTTTTCTTCGAATGCCGCAAGTCCAAAAGGTATAACCAAAGCGGAAAAAGCAAGAGCCGGAAACAAATTAATCAGTTCCAGCAGCCCCTGCGTTAAACGCCACGTCCGTGAATAAATCATTAAAGGAGCTTCTTCTCCGGGAATAATAAAACGAAAAAGCATGATCAGCAGGGAGGAAACCAAAACATAAATAATAAAAATAAAATGCGGGGTGCGGAGTTTGCTTAAATTAATCGTCATCGTCAAACCGCCTTTTTGCAGTAAAGGAAAGCAGAGAAAAAAGATTTACAAGCGTTCCAAATCCGAGAAAAAACAGCGGAAGCGCAAATGAAGCCGGAACTACATTATTTAAAAATGTGCCTATAATTTCCTGCATTTCCTGATTATTGATAAATGTGTTAAAAGCAAGTACACCGCGGAAAGCAAGAGCAGCCAAAAATAAATTTGCAAGCGGCCACAGGCTGAATTTAATTGCATAACACAGCGAACATAAGAAAAAAATCAATGAACCTGCATAAAATAAAAACGAAAAAATTCCTTCGTTAAATGTTCGCTGAAACATTTCGGCATTAAGCCTGATATCTATGGAAAGACTTTTTAAAAACCAGGGAGTATCATCTCCGAAAGGAACAGGCGGAAGATCAAAACTAGCACTCGCAGTACGCTGGTAAACCAAAGGCTGTTCCGGTATTGCAATTACCCTTGGTCCGAACGGTTCAGACATTCCGTTTAAAAGAACAACAGCTGTTTCGTTTTTATTTAATGAGTTTGTAAGTATCAATCCGCTGCCGCCAATTGGAATACCGGGACTTTGTGAAGGCGGAACTGCTTTCCATCGTTCAAGGGCAAATGTAATTCCAAAACAAAAAGAAAATGAAAGAATAATAATGCAGACAAATGATGTTATAACAAAACATTTTCTTCTTATTGCATAATTTATTGATAAAATAATCGTAGAAAATAACGATAAAGATAATGCCCAGTGAGCGGCAGTTAATAACAGCGTAAGTACAGATTCAGGCTTCGGCGGAATATTTTTTGCCCAATCGACACGTAATGACAAAAATCTGACACCGGCCGCTGCTGCGAAAATAATGATAAAAGTAAGGCAGAAAAAAAGGATTAATCTGGCTATTTTCCTCACATTCCTAGATTATCACGGCATTAAAACACTGTCCAGCAGTAATGACAGCTGCTGCCGGATAACCCTTTTCAGAAATGTTAAAACAGGACATAATGTGGCATGAGTACGGAAATTGCGGTTCTTGGAGCCGGCGCATGGGGAACAGCAATAGCGAAAATAATTGCTGAGAAAAAAAAGAATGTTTTAATGTGGAGTTTTGAAGAATCTGTCAGAGATGATATAAATCAAAACAGGCATAATACAAAATATTTACCGGGTGTAAAGTTACCGGGTACATTAAAAGCGACTTCGAACATTGAAGAAGCGGCAGAAGGAAAGCAATATTTAATATACGCAGTTCCGTCCATGTTCCTGCTGGATACGCTTAAAAAAACTCTTACTGTTAATACCATCAGGGAAGGAAAGACAATCATTGCAATAATAACAAAAGGTTTTTTGCCTACAGAAAACGGTCCGCGCCTGATTCTTGAAACCATGGAAGATTACCTGCCGGGGTTTTTCCGTCAGTCTCTTGTCTATATTTCAGGTCCCAGCCATGCCGAAGAAGTAGCAGGAGGAAAAATCACAGGGCTTATAGCTGCAAGCGAAAACGCAAAAAATTCCATCCGTTTCAGGGATTTACTGAAAAATCCTCGTTTGATGGTTTATTCATCGCTTGATGTCCGCGGAGTGCAGGCGGCTGCAGCGGCAAAAAATGTTATTGCAATCGCATTTGGAATACTGGATGCGCTAAAAACATCCGGAAAATCAAATATGTTCGGCGACGGAACAGAATCTCTTCTTCTTGCAGCCGGACTTAACGAAATACAGCTTCTGGGAAAAGCGTTAGGCGCAACTCACCCAGAGACGTTTACATCAATTTCAGGAATCGGCGATTTGGATGTTACCTGCCGTTCGGTGCATGGAAGAAACCGCCGTTTCGGCAAGGAAATAATCGAAAAAAATATATTAAAATCATATAAAAATATTGATGATATTCTGAACCGTATCGGAGAAATAGGATATTTGCCGGAAGGCGTTGCCGCCGCCAAATACATCAGAGTACTGGCTGAAAAGCACAAACTCAGAATGCCAGTTTCCCTGAATTTAAGCAAACTTCTGAATAGGGAAATGGAACCTATGGAGTTTTGCAAAACACTACTTTTTGACTGGGATATAAAATAAATGTTTGAAAAATTAACCGGAAAAATAACCGACGCATTACGTTTTGTAACCGGAAAGGCTACAATCACAGAAAAAAATATTGATGATGCAGTTGAAGCAATCAAAATTGCATTACTGGAAGCGGATGTAAACTTAAGGGTTGTAAGGCGTTTTATAAATTCGACAATTGAAGAAGCAAAGGGCGAAAAAGTCCTGCGTTCAGTTGATCCAGGGCAGCAGTTTATAAAAATTGTTCATGATAAACTGGTTTCATTTCTTGGAGATTCAGACCCCGCAAGCCGCGCTTTAAAACTCCGTGGTCCGGATGTAATATCTGTAATACTCATGCTTGGACTTCAGGGTTCGGGAAAAACAACAAGTGCGGCAAAACTTGCCCTGCGTCTGAAAAAAGAAGGACGCAAACCAATGCTTGTAGCATGCGACCTTGTCCGTCCTGCTGCAATGGAACAGCTTACAGTTCTAGGCAATCAAATAGGAATACCTGTCCATTCGGTATTAAATACCGGAGAAGAAGGCACAAAAGACAGCGTTAAAGTTTATCAGGATGCTCTTTCGTGGGCAAAGAAAAACATGATAGACACAGTCATCATCGATACTACAGGCCGCCTGCAAATTGACGAACCGATGATGCAGGAATTGTCACGCTTAAAAAATGCAGCCAATCCCGATGAAATGCTGCTTGTCGCAGATTCAATGACAGGTCAGGCAGCTGCAGATATTGCAAAAACATTTGATGAAAAAATCGGACTAACAGGCGTTGTATTAAGCAAGTTTGATTCTGACACAAGAGGCGGCGCCGCTTTATCATTAAAAACCGTTACGGGAAAACCGCTTAAATTTACAGGCACAGGCGAAAAACCGGAAGACTTTGAACCATTCCATCCAGACAGAATTGCAGGCCGCATTCTCGGCATGGGTGATGTAGTCAGTCTGGTAGAAAAAGCCCAGGAAGTATTTGATCAGAAAGAAGCTTTGGAAATCCAGAAAAAAATAGAAAAGGAAAGCTTTACCCTGGATGACTGGCTGAATCAAATTCGTGCAATGAAAAAAATGGGAAGCCTTCAGAAAATGCTGGATATGATTCCGGGAATGCAGGGGCAAATAAGCGAAGATGATATCAACAAAGCGGAATTAAAAAGTCAGGAAGCCATTTTAAGTTCAATGACAAAAAAAGAACGCGCAAATCACCTGATCATCGGACCGCCGCGCCGCAGCAGAATAGCTCGCGGTTCAGGCACATCCGTTGCAGAAGTAGCCCGTCTGTTAAAAAAATTCGAAAAAATGCGCGGCATGATGAAAAAAATGGCAAAAGGCAAAGGTTTCCCGGGAATGCCGCAAGGCGCTCAAATGCCTTCGGGAATGAAGTTTTAGAAAATAAAACCATTTAAAATATTTTAAATAATACTTGCTTTCATACTGCTATTGGCAGCGCTTGTTAGTTCGATTAATATTATTTATTTAAACTCAAAGCTCCATAAACCTGTCTTTCCGTAAAACACAAGGTATAAATCATGTATACCTGTTATTTTTTTCAGCGGGCAATGCGCGTATCCCCATGAAGGCAGCCTTCTGTGACTGGTTTCAGGAAGCGGATAAAAGGAGATATCTCCTGTATTTGGCACATCGAGTACACCCACCAGAAAACCATCAGGAGAATCAAGTCGGATTTCTATTCTGCCAATGTATCCTCCCTGAACAGTTGCAGCAATACGGGATGCTCCTGTAGAAAAATCAAGAGAAGAAAATTTTATCCAGCCGCCGTCAATTTTATTAAACACTGCAGGTATTCCGCTTCCGCGTTTTTCATGAAGATAACATGATGAATATTCATCAAAACCCTGCGCGTAAATTTTTTCTGATTGTTTAACCTGTAAGCTGTCATGATGATTAAATATTTTCCTTGGCAGTGGATTTTCACCTTTTATTTCAAAGCCGCCTGAAAGCCTGATGTCCGCAGATGAAACGCCGATTGATACAGTACAATAACCTGAATCATTGAAAAAGCAATTTCTGAAACTGTCCCAGATTGAAAGTTCTTTTACAGGCAGAGAAAATTTAATTATTTTTTCTTCGCCTGGTGCAAAAGATAGACGTGAAAAACCTTTTAATGTTTTTAACGGACGGCGGAAAACAGAACCGGAAACAGTAACATACATTTGCGGAACTTCATCCGATGTTACAGAACCTGTGTTTTTTATTTTAAAGGAAATATTTACAACATCGTCTTTTCCGGCGGAAGTTTTATCAATTTTTAATTCCGAATATTCAAAGCTGCTGTAAGACAGACCATGTCCGAATGGATATTGTACCTGCCCTGTAAAATATTGATATGTGGTTCCGTTTGAATTATGATTTCCAGGCATTATATCGTATTCCATAATATCCGGTAGTTGATTTTCATCTTCGTACCATGTAAGAGGTGTTCTTCCCGCAGGAGAAAAGTTTCCGCTTATGATATCTGCAATACCATTTCCCGTTTCCTGAATGCCATGCGCCATCCATAAAACTGCCGGAACTTTTTTAATTGTTTTTCTGCAAGTGTATGGATATCCGGAAAGCATAACCAAAACAGTTTTGGAATTTACATCTGATACTCTGCGAATTAATTCTTCCTGCCGCGGCGGCAAATTCAAGCTTGGGCGGTCAATACATTCCCTTCCATTGATCATTGGATCATTACCTGCAAAGATAATAACATGTTCTGCATTTGCGGCTGTTTTTTCTGCGGCGGCAAGACCGTCATGTTCGATTTTCATCAGGAACAGTTCGCCTTTTATTGGAAGAGGATCGTCATGTTGTATTACCGGTTTTCCTGTTTCCTGTGCCAACACCGTAGGTGTTACTATTCTCCTGTTGTCATGAGTTTTTAACAGGATTGTGCCGCTTTCCTGCGGAACGATATTGAACAGTGTAAACCCAAACCATTGCAGATTGTTTTTTGCAGTTGCAGTGATTATAAATTCAGATTGATCATTTTTTGGCATCGCTTCGGGAGGAATTGGTTCTCTTCGCGGAGGAACGACTTCCCGTCTGCCATAACAGCCTTCCAGCATAAAACCGCTTTGTACATCTGTAAATGTTTTTGCACCCCAGCCCCAGTCTTCCATATAAAACTGTGCAGGATTTTCGCCTAACGCACCGGCAGCCAAAGTTTTTTTATCCGGATTTTCCGGATTATCCTTGTCCTTAACATCGATTAATATAAGAGGTCTTCCGTCATCCGTTGTAAAAGACACAATGTCTCTGCAATCATGAAATTCTATTTTATCGCCATATGTTTTTTTTAAACCATCAAGCGGTGTACTTGAGTATGTAGGTCTGCCTGCATACCAGTCAAGATGCAGTTCGTCAGCAAGCGGTCCCATAACAAGAATTTTTTCGTAGCCTGGAAGCTTCGCTGTGGGGGGCACTGTATTTGTTTTAAGCGGAAGAACTGCATTATCATTTTTTAGTAATACTGCCGATTTTCTTACTGCTTCGCGTGCCAGCTGCTTATATTCATCTTTCATATGATCCGATTCATTTATTTTTTCGTAAGGACAAAGCTGCGGCGGATCAAAATGTCCAAAACGGAACCGTATGGAAAATATTCTTTCCAGGTGTTCATCTAAATCCGATTCATCAATCAATTTTCTTTCCAGCGCTTCTTTGACAGCAAGTACTATTTCTTCCGGATTGTCAGTCATGTTATCTGCACCGCTTTTCAATGCAGCTGCCAGTGTTTCTCCGTGTGTTTCAAAATAATGATGATAACTTACAGTCTGTAAAAAATCCCCGCCGTCAGTTACAATGTGGCCTTTAAGTCCCCATTCGTTTTTTACAATATCCTGAAGCATGGGATGCAGCATCATCGGGATTCCGTTTACCTCGTTGTATGCGGTCATCATCGATACAGCTCCTGCATCCTGAATCGCAGCTTTGAACGGCGCCAAATAATATTCACGCATTACACGCGGAGGAATTGAACATGAACAGGAAACCCTGTCGATTTCATTATTATTTGCAAAAAAATGTTTCGGACCGCAGCTGGCTTTCAGATAAAAAGGATCGTCTCCCTGAACACCGCGGATATATTCACCTGACAATTCTCCTGTAAGAAACGGGTCTTCGCCGTAACCTTCTTCGGTACGTCCCCAGCGCGGATCACGTTCAAGGTCAACAGTAGGTGACCAGATAGCAAGGCCGCCTTTTCGATCTTTTGCTTTGTAAGCTACACGCGCTTCTGTTCCGACCACTTCGCCGATTTTTCGCAGCAGCTGGCGATCCCATCCTGCTGCAAGACCGATTGTCTGCGGAAAAGTTGTGTTATTTCCTTCGCGGTTTACAAAGCCATGCGCTCCTTCACCTCCGATCCACCACATAGGTATTCCAAGCCGTTCAACAGCATGATTACGAGTAGGAATAAAACCGATTTTTTCATCGATTGTAAGCCTGGAAATTAAATCTTTGATACGTTCCTGCAATGGCAGCGCCGGGTCATTAAATGGATATGTCATGTTGTAAATGATAACATAATATAATAAAAAATTCAGGTATCAGCAGGTTCATCGCGGTTGGATCTGAAAGGCATTGCAGGCAGTCCGTTTTTTCCGTATAAAGGAGTTGGTCCGAATTTATACCAGGCATAACGTACACGATGAGGCTGCGGCACTTTATCTGAAAAGACAACTACAGTATCAACATCAATTTCCGCTTTTGCCGGATAATAAGGACCTGTTTCAGCGGCGATTTCAAAGCTGGGTTTAGAATCATTTTCGTCATAACGGAATTCAAGACCTTTTCTGGAATTAAAAAAATGCAGACGCAGAGTATCATGTTTTTTTTCAGCCCAGGAAAATACAGGTCCGTCGGCTTCTATATCTTTATGATAAACTTTTTTTATCGCCTGTAATGCAAGACGATAACCTACTGTCTGTTTGTCAAACGGATGAATATTATCAAATTCACCGCAGTCGATAATTACGGCAAGTCCCGTGTTCGCAATATCAAGCGATGCAAGGTATTGACTTTCGCGCATCAAACACCAATGGCGCGGCGGATTACCGCTTTCCATTTCTTCATTTGATGCATACATCGTCAGTTGAACAAAAAGGAAGGGAAGATTTTCATCCATCCAGTCGCTGCGCCATTGCTGAACAAGGTAGTACATCATTTCCCTGTAATCCGCCGCGCGTTGATCATCTTCCTCTCCCTGATAATACAGAAAACCTTTTAATGCAAACGGCGCAACACGGCGTATTCTTGAATTGTACAGGTTCGTTGGACAATAAGGGCTTGTATTTCCGGCAGGCTGCGGCCAGGGACATTGTCCGCATTCCCTGTTTAAAACTTCCCAGGATACATCAGGATCAATTTCTCTCCGCGCGCGGATACGTTCATCCCATGAACGCCATTGTGCATGGTATTCATCCATTTCGGCATTGTACTGTTCGTTGGTTTTACCTGCAACTTTTGCAGCATAAATGTCAATAAAACGCTTTCCTGCATCGCTGCGTTCAAGCTGTTCTTTGCTCATCCATGCGCTGATTGATGTGCCGCCCCAGGAACAATTAATAATACCGATTGGTATTTTTAAATCGGCATTTATTTTGCGGGCAAAGAAAAAAGCGGCGGCGCTCAATATGGAAGCGGTCTCCGGTGAACAAATCTGCCACTTGTTTTGTTCTTCTTCGTGCAGATAGTCTTCGTCTACAACAGCGCGTTTAACTACCTGATAAAACCTTATATCTGTATTTGCACATGCTGCAAGTTCTGCAGTACCGTCTTTTACATTTATAAGTTCCATTTCCATGTTGCTTTGCCCGCCGGCAAACCAGACATCCCCGGCGATTACATTGGTAAACTTTATTTCATTTTTTCCGTCAGTAATGATAAGCTCGCCCTGTTGGCAGGCAGCAAGCGGCGGCAAAAGAAGGCTCCATTTAAATTGATTCACTTTTGTAAATGCTTCTACCCTGCAATTTGCGTTCTCCAGAGAACCTGCCGGATTCCAGATAACCCGGACTGTTGTACCTGCTTCCCCTGAACCCCAGACAGGAATTGGTTTTCCGCATTGTAAAACCATATTATCAGAGAAGATTGGCGCTGCCTGTAAAACGAGCTTTATCATAAATTACATTTTATTCTTTTTAACCCAATCGATGATTTCATCGACTTTTCCGAATACAAGTCCGGTAACAGTATCTGCACAACCGTAGTAAACAGCAACTTTACCTGTGTCCTTGTCAACAAGTGATGCAACAGGGAATGTAACATTTGGAACATCGCCTGCAAGTTCGTAGATTTCACGCGGGTTGATAATGTAGGGACGCGGACGCGCGATAACTTTCCAAGGCTTATCAAGATCCATCAGCGCTGCGCTGAAAGCGTAAACAAAACCATTGCAGCTTGTAAGAACGCCATGATAAAAAACCAGCCAGCCTTCGGTAGTTTCTATCGGGCAGGGTCCAGCGCCGATTTTTGTGCTTTGCCAGCCTCCGCTTGGTCTCATAACATGACGGTGTTTTCCCCAGTAAATAAAATCAGGGCTTTCTGAATACCACATGTCACCAAATGGAGTATGCCCGGAATCGCTGGGACGGCTGTACATGGCATAATTATTTCCAATCTTGCGCGGGAATAATGCGCCGTTGCGGTTATATGGCATCATCGGATTTTCCATCTGATAGAATTTTTCAAAATCATAAGTATAAGCCATTCCAAGACAGGGTCCTGAATAGCCGTTGCACCAGATAATATAATATCTGTCTTCTATAAAAATAACACGGGGATCATATTTATAATCCGAATCCGGTAATTCCGGATCAGTTTTAATAAACTTTATCGGGTCATCATCTATAACCCAGTTTATACCGTCTTTGCTTCTGCCTGCGTGAATATCCATATGACGCGCAGTGTCATCGCAGCGGAATACTCCGGCAAATTCACCGTTAAAGGGAACAACAGCGCTGTTAAAAATGCTGTTTGAACGTAAAGTTAAATCTCTTGGAATAACCGGATTTTTGGAATAACGCCACATTACATCTTTTTTGGGATCACTGCCTGCGCCCGAAGCCGGTCTGTCTTCCCATGGAATATTCGGCAGACTGCTGCCGTTTACAATAATGCTGCTCATATTTTCTCCTTAAAAAAATCCCGGCAATTAAAAATCACCGGGATATAAAATAGATGATTTAAAACCCTTAACTAGCGGTTAAAATCAGCAATTGCTGAGTTAAACCTTGGCGCCCATGATTCAACTACCTGTGCAGGATTTGATCTGCCGAGACCGTCTCTGAATTCACCGATAAAGTCATCATACGGATATCCTGGGATTAAACCAAAATTCCTGGGTGTAAGATAACGTGCATCTCTGGACATTTGTACTGTTTCGGTAACGTCACGGAGGTTACTGGATGCCCAGTAGTGTCCGCCTAACCAGTCGACATCAGTCGGGGTAAACCACATTTCGGCTGCTTTAAGAATTACATCAACTTCTGCTGCTGAGAAAATGTTCGGAATTACATAAACGTTGTCCATTGCATCCATGCGAAGCTGGCTTGATCTCGGACCTCTCGGAGGCAGTACGTATCCGCCTTCAAATTCTGCCTGGCCTTTTCTCCATTCGGGATCGAATGTCATTGCAATTCTTTCATCCTGGAATGCTGTCCAGTTCTGGCCCCAGTCATATTCCGGTGTTGTCATAACAAGACCTTCATTGATCAGCTGATTATAGAACTGTAAAGCTTCGATAACTGCAGGTGAGTTAGCTGCATTCTGCGCTCTGCCCTGTGCGTCAAAGGTAACAAAGTTTCCGCCGTTGCCGAAAACCAGTCCTTTAATAAATTCGCGGGCATCGTCCATGTGGATTGCATAAATATCTGTAATACCGTCATTGTTTGTGTCGCGTGTAAGTCTTCTGCAAAGATCAAGGAATGTATCCCATGTCCAGTTGTTATCCCTTTGCAGGTTATAAATGTATTCAGGGCTCAAACCGACATCAACAAGATGTTTTGTATTAAAGAAGATCATTGCCTGTCCCCAGCTGTTGTTCGGGAGTCCGTACTGCCAGCCGTATGTTTTTCCGCCGAATGTCATAAAGTCCTGTACAAGACCGTTATACATGGGTGTTACGTTTGCAACAGGTTCGCGGTTGTTAAAATTAACTGCTCTGCTGTCGCTGACAGGATAAAGAAGTCCCTGTTTGTACAATGTAATTGCCATTGCGGATGAAACTTCATAGATACTGTAAGTTTTGTTACCTGACATAATATTGCTGGCAACAAGCGGAAGATAATTATCCCAGTCGGATATTTCCACTACTTCCATCTGGAAACCCTGATTTCTAAGAAGGTTTATCCTCGCATTAAGATCTCTTTCTTCGCCTTCATTTCTCGGTTCATAGGTGTTTACATTGTATGTTGACCACCATGAAGAGACTGTGATGTTCGCTCCTCTAAGATTGATTGCCGCTCCTGCTCCTGCTGTCTGCTGTTGTCCTCTGTTGCACCCTATAACGAGAAAACTCATTACAAGGATAAGGGTTAACAGGATTAAACCAATTCGACTTGTTTTTAACATGTCATTCCTCCAATAATATTTTTTATCTCAAACAGTTAACAACTGCATTGAAAACATAATCAAGCCGCATAAACGGCTACATTTTTATACCTGTCTGGCTGAGAGATTCAACAAACATTTTCTGCGCTCCAAGATACAATAATATAAGCGGTATCAAAAACAATATCATACCGGTTGCCAGAACAGCCTCTACATATCCAATCGGAGGCTGCGCCATTATGCCTCCGCCGCCTGCTCCCATAGCATTAATGGATGCCCAGTAACGGTGAAAACTTTCTACCAGTCTGCTTATTGCAATTGGCATCATTTGATAACCACGCAAAAACAATGTCGTAAAAATCGTATCTGTCCACTGCCATACAAAGGAAAATAAAAAGCACGAAGTAAGCATCGGAAGCGCATCCGGAAGCATTATACGCCAGAATGTGTAAAGCCTGCCGCATCCGTCAACATAAGCCGCTTCTTCAAGCTCTTTCGGCACACCGCGGAAGTACTGCCTTAAAAGGAAAATATACAACCCGCTTTTAAGGCCCATAGCTGTTGCAGAAAGCAGTAAATAACCGGAAAGGGTTCCCAGTAAATTCATTGTTCTGCCGCTTAAAAGCCTTGCAATTCCAAATATATCAAAAAATTGAAAATTTAAATACAGTGAAGAAAGTATAGTTTGGGGCGGAACAATAATAATTAAAAACACACACATAAAAAGCAGGTTTTTTCCCGGAAATTTATAACGGGCAAAACCATAAGCTGCCAGAGTGCAGGCAAAAACCTGAAGCGCCGCGCTTATAACAACAATAATTAATGTTTGAAAAAGCGAAGACCAGTACCGCATCAAATCCAGCGCTATTGTATAATTTTCTGTAGAAAAATTCCTTGGAATACTGATTACAGTTGCATCATAAAGATCTTTTTCTTCCATGAAGCTTACGGATATTTTATCCAGTAACGGCTGAAGAATAAGAAAGCATAATCCAAAAAGAAGAATGGCGCGGAATACTTTATAAATGATATCAAAAATTTTGTTCTTGAGAATGTACATCGAATGAGCGCTAATTGTATTATTACTCATAATAGTACACCTTTTTGGATACAATACCCATTGTAATTCCTATAACAACCATTACTATAAGGAAATAAAACCATGCCATTGCAGCAGAATAACCAAAATCCAGATGCTGAGTTAAAGCGAGGAAAATTTTATCCATAACTTCGTTATCGGTTCTTAAAAAGAAGTCTACCACACTATAAACTACATTGACAAGTACCAGTGAACTTACCATCGGGAAGGTTATTTTCCAGAAACATTCCCAGCTTGTTGCGCCTTCAATCTTGGCGGCTTCGAACATGCTTGGGGGGATAGTTTGCAGGGCAGAAAGGAAGATGATTATTTGAATTCCAGAAGCCATTGCAATGGTATAAATTTGGTTAACAATCTGGAAAATATATGACATAAAATCGCTTGCAGCGCCTTCAACAACAAGGATATCTTCCAAAACCCCTGTTATCGAAGTTTTCATCTGATTGCTTTCCTTGATGGAATCCGCAATACTTTGCAATAAAGCATTATTTGATTCAAGCCCTATCAAAACTCCGGATGAAAGAATAACCGGCAGGAAGAAAATAGCCCTTACAAGACCTCTTGCCTTGAATTCCTGATTTAAAAGGAGGGCGACGAAAAGACTAAAAATGATAATGGCAGGAACTACCAGCATCATTCTAATCAGTTCCTCTACCAATAGGCGGTTAAAATCAGGATCAATCGCAAGAGCCCGTTCCAGATTTCCAAATCCGATAAATTCCAGATTGAATCCGAAATTTACAACATCAATGGTAACCTTATGAAATATCATCCTGAAAGATTCAAGGAACGGCAGAAACATAAAAAGAATAAAACCAATTACAAAGGGAAGTACAAATAAATAACCTGCGCGGGCATTTTTTCCTTCCAGTGTCAGGCAAAGTTTGTTATTTTTCTTATGAAAATACTTTTGAAAAAATCTAAAGAAGAAATTTTTGTTTTTCATTAGTTCCCCCGCCTTGATACAATGTAATTATCCGCTCTTATAAGTCTTCCGTTATAGTTAAAATCATTGTCACTGGCATTTACAACTACACTGGTTCCGTCTTCATATTCCGTTACGGTTACCCCCGGCGATAATATTAAATGATTCACAATAGCCTGGTTATAAAGATGCCCGAAATCGGCATTAAACTGACGGTACAGCGCATTGGCGTCTTCTATCCATTTATCGTAAACATTGGCATAAAACTGCCTGAACTTTGTTTCCTGCAGTACGGATGTATCTTCTGTCATAAAGCTGAAATAAAGCCCTGCTCCGCTTTCGATGGTTTTTAAAATATGCTTTGAATAATCTTCTGCAAGATTAATTGCCCTGCCTGTATACGGCACAAGACCATGCAGTACAATCGGATAAAAAGGCACTGAAACATCCGTTATGCCGAATTTCTGGCAATCCAACGGCAAATCAACAATAAAATCTGCAAAGGGCGCGGCATATGAATGTCCTGTTAGCAGCATAACACCGGTTCCTGAACTTTTTAATTCAGAAAGTTTTTCCTGCCTCATAATCATGGAAGCTTCACGGCTTACGTGCCGCCTTTCATTATAATCCCCTGCAAGCCTTGAACCGATGTTTCTGAATGCGATATTAGTCAGTCCCAGCCCTGCAGATTTATCAACAAAATTATCAATTAAAGTAATCATCGTATCAGGGCGGGCTACATAATTCATTTTACCCCAAAGCATCCGCTCACCGAACCAGACAAAGCTGTAAGGATATCTTTGTATCCGCTCACGGTTGATAAAACGGGAAGCATCCCTGTAAAGATTAAATCCGTCAAAGGCTCTTATATCTCTTATAAAAAAGAAGTCTACTTCCGGATAAAGCGTATAGCCATTTTGCTGTGTAACATTAACAAGATTATTAAAATCCCTTCTGTTTCCAAGTACATTAATTAAATTAATCCGTGATGGTACGCGGTGATCCACACTGTGGTTAAACCATCCATTTAATTTTACATTAACATTCTTCCATCCCATACGCGCAAAATTACTAATCATATCAGCAGTTTCGCTGTAAGAAGTAAGTTTTAACGGAAGATCAAACGGTATGCCAAGACGATGCTGTGTTTTATTGACTGCTCCGGGAATTTCTACGGCAACCGGTATTCCGTTATCAGTTCGCATGTTCAGTGACGGATATTTATTTATAAGATATGAGCGGTATTCCTTTGCCATGCCGACATAGCCGTCTTCTTCGCAGATGATATAACGCAATGTTATGCTTTCGCTTTCCGGCAATGATCTTTCATATTGATAAACATCACGCTGAGACCTTCCGGAAATATTCATTATTTCGCTGTGAACCATGGAAAAACGCGCAAATATATGGTTCCATGAACTGTTGCGTCCTGAAACATCAGCGCGCACGCTGGCATAAGATGCTCCGTTTTCTATGACACATAAAAGAGCATTCCCGTTGTTCTGTACTCCAAAGACAGAAAAGGGAGCCCTGTTGTCGTTAATAATCGCTTCGCGGTATAGTCCTTCATCCCAGCCATAAACAAAACTGCTGTAAGGAATCTGATTATGTCTTCCGTTGTTAAAATAAATTAATGCGCCGCTTCCGTCAGGTACAAGGAAGTAGCCTTCGTCATCTACGCTTCCGGCTCCCATATAGGGCAGTACAGAAAGCAGCGTAATGGGATATCCTGAACGGTATGCAATTTTTTCAAAAGGTATATCCAAAACAAGAGATTTACCTTCCAGTGAATAACGGAGTGTTATGTTAAATGCGGGCAATTCCCTGCCTGCAAGAGCCGGAAAATATTCAACGTCACGCAGATAATCATCGTATGTGTATCCTACATCTGCAAAATATTTTTCATATTCTGCTTTCTGATACTCGCGGACATCACGTAACACGTATAAATTCATCCTTGCTAAATCGGGATACATTGCCAGAAGTTCTTCCCTGTTGTCATCGCGGCGGAGATTGTCAATTTCGTAAAGTCTGTAACCTGCATTTACAAGACTTCTTTCTCCGGCGTTCATTCTGTCGGTAAATTCCCTCATTCTTTCTTCGGGAACTGCAGGCGGAATTATATAGGTACGTTCAATGTTTCCGACTGTATAATCAACTTCCAGTGCGCCGTTCACAATTCCGTACTGATAAACCCCAAGACCTACGCTTTGCTCGCTTGAATACTGGATACGTCCGATTCCGTAAACATCGGCATATTCAAGCGCAAAAAGAGAAGTCTGCATATACCTTGTAACAGGATCGGCAACCGGATCTGGTTCAGCGGGATTGGATCTCCATTCTGTACCGGTAGTTTTATCAACAAGAATAATCTCTGTAGTTTCCGGCAAAAAACGAAGCAGAAGGTATTCATTTTCCAGAATTACTTCTTCTGTACTGCCGTCATATTCAAATACAGCAATAAATCTTGCCCCGGAAGGCCTTAAACCGCAGGAGATTAAAGCCGTAAAAACAAAAATTATTACAAGCAGCCAAGTAATTTTTTTCACAGCTCCCCCTAAATAAATCTGAATAAAATTTCTCTATACAGCGATATAAAGTATGCAATCGTATCGCTGATCAAACTGAAGAAAACAACAAAAATAAACACAATTACACCCATTCCGATAATTGTAAGAAAGCTCGATAGAATTGTTTTTCTCATACTGTAATCGTGAATCATCATCATTCCGCAAATTATCAATACGCCTGTCCATATAACCGAAAGTCCCATTAAAAACCAGTAAATGGCTCCTTCGTCAAATGTGATTACCTGACTTAAAATAATCATAAATGCATTTATTATTACGGACGGAACCAGCGCATAGGCAACTGCCATATAAATGTCTCTCATTCTGCCTTTACCGTCCATCAGGGTTGTCAGGCTCCAGTTTGCAAGTGTCCATAAAAAAACAGGAAGCAGAATGCGCATAAAAATTATAATTGCATTAAAGAATTCCATGTGAATTCTGACAAACTGGAAATTTGTCAATGTCAGGCGTAAAACTTCGACAAGAACAGCAAGTGCGACAATTATATTGGCTGCGGCAACTGAGCCGCGTTTTTCGTTTGTTAAATCCCAAAATCCGTCAAATGGATGGGTACATACATACATCGAATACTTAAGCGTTTTTCCCAGGTGCTGCCACCAGGCTTTTTCGGTTATTTTCATGCTTCTCTGATCTCCTTGATTGTTTTAATGGAGAATTTGATGACGGCAGGGATAAAAACTATTAAAACAAGCGCTAAAAGTATTTTCCAGAGATTATCTTCCATCCATTGTTTCCGGTATAACTGAAAAGCTTTTCCGTAACCTTCGCGGAAATGTTTTAATTTGTAATATTCCATTGCTTTTTGATATTCACCCTGACGAAGCGCAGCCCGTCCGATTCCGATATATGCCAGATCGTAATTGCCGTTCATTTTTAAAACATCTTCCCAGACTACTGCCGATGATTCGTATCTGCCGGATCTATATTCGTTAAGAGCCAAATTAATTAATTCACCGTAAGTGGTCAGATCGAAACGGGTAATTGCAGCAGTACGTGAATCCAGCGCATACAATGCAGTACCCATTCTGTCCAGAGCAACAGGCATTTGAAAATAACCTTCTCTGTTTCCAAGACCGCCGAATGCATACAAAAGATTTCCCTGAAAGTCATACATAAAAATACGGCCGCGTGTTCTGTCAAAACATGCATAGGAATCGTTTTCAAAAGCAACTACATCAATAAATCTGGATGGTCCTGCGGCGAAACCTACATCTGATATATGCAAATCACCGATGGGTTCTTCATAGCCGTTGCGGATTAAAATATCCTGACCCATTGCATTTAACCTGCGTACGGGATCAATTGCTGTAGACATTTCGGCAGTTCCTGATGAGTTGGTAACATAAATAAAACCGTCGTTATCAAGAGCCAGATTGTTGTATTCTGTGGGAATAAAAAGATTCATCCTGGCTATTTGTTCCTGTGTAGAAAAAAATCTCCATATATAATCAATTATGTTTAAGCTGACTAAACTTGCGCCCATATAACCTGTAAAATCACCGCGGCTGTCAAATTCCATCAATCCTTTATTAACGTTTCTGACCTGAACAAATATCCTGTTGGCAAAATCTACAATAAGTTTAAGGGGATGAAACTCAACAAAGGCATCGATACTTTCATCATCAGGTCTTGTTATTGTAAAAATATGATTCCAGTCCGAATCAAGTTTAAGAACACGTCTGTTGTTGGTATCTGCAATATAAATAAAACCGCTGCGGCATTCAAAAAGATCCATTGGGTAATTAAGATTGGAACTAACTCCGTCAATTACTACAGAAGTAACAATTTTTTCGACAACATGTTCACCATTTCTGTATTCAAGCTGCACTATCCGGTTGTTTCCTGAATCGCAGACATAAACCCGGTTTTCTCTGATATATAAACCCTGCGGATCCCTGAAATGTCCTATATCCAATGAAGTACCAAGAACATACTCACTGACGCGGTAGGCATCCGGCGAAGAGACATATTCATCCCAAAAATCATAATTATATGTATAGTTGGTCGGTGAAGCGTGGAGGGAAAGAGAAAAGAGAAAAGAGAAAAGAGAAAAGAAAAATAAATAACGATATGTGTTTTTTCTCATTCTTTTATCCCCGAACTTGCCATTGTCTGCAATACATTGCTTTGCGCAAAAATGAAGCATACCAGCGGTACAATCATTACAAAGAGACCTACTGCGGCGCCAACGCCTGCGCGGGCGACACCGGTTGTAATAATCTGGGATAAAGCATAAGGCAGTGTTTTTAATTCTTCAGAATAAATAAAGTTTGACGCTCTTGCATTCCAGAGAGCCTGCACTGAAAAAATCATAACTGTAAGCCACGCCGGTTTAATCATCGGCATAATTATAAAAGTAAAAATACCGAACTCCCTTGCGCCGTCTACCTTTGCCGCTTCCAGAAGGGTATCCGGTATTGTGTCAATAAATTGTTTCAGAAGGAAGAACCCCATAGGCATTGCAAATGCCGGAACAATAACCGCAAGATAAGTATCAACCCATCCAAGCTGCGCCATAACAAGGTAATTCGGAATTGCGGTTACATAGCCGGAGAACATAAGGGTAATGATAACGCCGGAGAAAAAGATTTTTGCACCCGGAAATTTATACTTGCTTACAACAAATGCGCCCATTGCAGCAATTATAATAAGTCCTGCGGTTCCGGCTACTGTAATAAACAATGTATTAAAAATATAACGTGAAAAAGTAACCCAGGATTTACTCATAATAATAAACAAATCCTGAAAATTATTCATTGTGGGGCGGCGTACAAAAAGGTTAGGCGGAAAAAGGAATATTTCATTTAACGGTTTGAATGCGTGATTAATGTTAAACACAAGGGGAAATGCAAAAAACAAACCAAAAATGGTGAGTATAGAAAAAATAAATATGTCGCCGCTGAAAGAACGGTTCAGCCTTCTGCCGCCAATCAGTTTTCTTGTTTTTTTCATAATTACCTCTTAAGTTCCTACCCGTCTGAGCAATTTCTGAATTATAAAATTGCAGATAATCATTGTAAAAAATAAAATTGTTGCAATTGCCGATGCATAACCCATTTCGAAACGGATCGAACCGTAATCGACAAGGTGATTAACAACAGTATGAACTGCATAATCCGTACTTGGGAAACCGGCAAGCGCAGTCGTTACATCCGCAACTCCAAATGACTGGGTAATTGCCATAACAGCGCCGAACATCAGCATTCCCTTCATGTTGGGCAGCGTAATATACCAGAGTTCCTGCCAGCGGTTGGAAATACCGTCGACAAGTCCTGCTTCGTAAAGAGTCGGATCAATTGTGGAAAGTCCTGCAATAAAAGCAAGGAAGCCTGCTCCCAAACTCATCCACAAAATAACAATAAGCATAACAGGCATCATGAACTTGGGATCGGTCAGCCATAACTCAGGCTTGTCAAGAATACCCAGATTCAATAAAAGACCGTTTATATATCCGTAAGCGTCCCCGGAAAATATAAGAGCCCAAATCATGTATGCGCCGCCGGAAATTGACGGAGCATAGAAAATCAGGGTAACAAAAGCGCGTACATAACGCGGAAGTTCATTAATAAACCAGGCAAACAGGAAAGCTGCAACATAACCGATTGGTCCTGTTATTGCAGCCATAAGGAATGTGTTTTTCATTGCAATCAGGAACACATCGTCAGCTAACAAAAGGTTTATATAGTTGCGAAGTCCGATAAATGTAGGCGGCTCAAGAATATTAAAATAGGTAAAACTGTAAAATATTGAAATTACTAGCGGCGCAACATAAAACAGGAAAAAAACAAGAGCGTACGGCGCAAGAAAAAGATAACAGGTGCGGTGTTTATAAATCTCCCTTGCACGCCTGTCATCAATTTCTTTTCTTTTATCCAAATATCTTGCAAAACTCATTATGCCCCCTATTCAAGACCAAATTCTTTTCGTTTTTTAATCAGCTCATCATTTATGGTTATGGAATAATCCAGCAAAGTTTCCCTTGTATCCTGCCCGTCATTTAAAATACGGCGGGTTGCATTTATTATATGCCGGGTAACAAAATAGCTGCCGGGAACTTCCGGCGTACCAACTGTCCATGAACGCTGTTCATCAAGCACTGCCATTTGACCGGAACTCCAGGGAAGCTGCTTAAAAGCTAAATAATTCGCTGTCGGATAACGGGCTGCCGAACCTATAAGGCTTTCAAGTTCACGTCCAAACCTGAGCTGTGTATTTGAACCTACCCACCATTTCAGGAATTCCCATGCCTGATCCTGTTTTTTTGACGATGAAAAAATCATTGTGGCAAGCGCGCCGGTCGGAACAGAACGGTCAATTGTACCGTCCGGTTTCATCAGACCCGGCATTAATGCAAAATCCCATAAACCGCGAATCTCCGGCGCAAAAACTTCCAGGGTGTTGAACCAGGAATAATCATTAAAAGCCAAAGGCATTTCACCTGTACGGAAACGGTTAATAAAATCATATATTACAGGTGTCTTGTAATGTGTAAAGAATTTTGTGTACACATCAAAAGCTTCAATTGCTATTTCAGTATCAAGAAGTGTCCGTGAACCTTCTTCATTGTAAAGCCTTCCGCCGCGCTGAAACAAATGCGCCAAAAAGTTGGAAAAATCCGGCTGTATCGGTGATCCGGGAATGGATGGACTTGCCACAGAAGGAATACCTACATCCATATTGTTTTTCTGGATAAGCGGCATGATATTAATCAGATCATCCCAGGTTTGCGGAAGTTCAACTCCAAGTTCTTCCAGAATATCTTTGCGGTAGTACATTACATGGTAGTACTGTGTTTCGGGAAGACCGTACACGCCTCCCTGGAATTCAAACGGAATAATAGCGCTTCTGTTCAGCTCGCTTGTAACTTCATAAAAACCGGGGAATTTGGAAATATCTACAACAGCTCCGCGGATTGCATAATTAACAACTTCGCCGTTTGCAATAGTCAGAACCATATCAGGTCCTGTTCCGGCGACAATTGCAGGCATAACCGCATCAGGCGCTACCAGTTTTAAGTTAACTCTTATTCCGGTTAAAGGAGTAAAAGTATCGTCTATCATTGATTTTAAAATTGTACTTTGATCGCGGCCTGAAAGTATCCAGACTTCGATTACATCGGAATCGTTCTTGCTGTAACGGTTGCCCAGGTTATTGTAATCAACAAAGAAAGATGC
>Ga0123356_10000427_pt1 | contig 48136 bp, 38 predicted proteins | sample TergutEmb28metaG_2_FD_92546 | JGI IMG/M metagenome (GOLD analysis project Ga0123356, IMG submission 92546) | Embiratermes neotenicus P3 segment gut microbial communities from Petit-Saut dam, French Guiana - Emb289 P3 | ecosystem: Host-associated > Arthropoda: Insects > Digestive system > Gut ...
CAGCGCCAGCGAGGCCAGCGCCAGCGAGGGCCGGGTGGCGCCGCTGTATCCCCATCCGGCCAGCGCGGGACGCTCGGCGAACATGAAGGCGAACCGGCGCCGTGACACCAAGCCGGAGCTGGCGCTGCGCGCGGCGCTGCACGCGAGGGGATACCGCTACCGCAAGGACTTCAGGCTCGACCTGCCACTCCGCCGGGTTCGCCCGGACATCGCGTTCACCAGCCGCAAGGTGGCGGTGTTCGTGGACGGCTGCTTCTGGCACGCCTGCCCGGAGCACGGTTCGCAACCGAAGAACAACGACTGGTACTGGTCGCCCAAGCTCGCCAGGAACGTGGAACGGGACCGGGCTGCCGACGAGGCCCTGACACAGGCCGGCTGGACCGTTGTGCGGCTGTGGGAGCACCTGCCGCTCGCGGACGCCGTCGCCACGGTCATCGCGGCAGTTGGCAATCCGAGGGTTGGCGGCAATCCGGGGGCGACCGCTCCCGCCGCCGCTAGGATCAGTCCCCATGCGGGTTTACCTGCCCTCCACGCTCCCGGTCCTGGCTGGCGTCCTCGCCACGGGTCAGGCCTGGCCAGCGCCGCTGGGCGCGTTCGCGGTCACTCCGGCGCTCCGCGAGGCTTATGCGAGCGGAGACGACGAAGAACTGGAGTACGTAGCGATGCTGGCTGCCGCCAGGCAGTCGCTCCGGCTCCTGGCGGTGGACCCGGAAGCCCCGCGCCGCCGCGTTGTGCTGGCCGCTGACGTACCGGAAGCCGAGGTGAGCTGGCAGGCCTACGACGATGAGCCCGCCACGGTGCTGCTCAGTGCCGCCGTGCCCCTCTCCGCTGTCGCCTCGGGACACGTCGACGAGACCGGCGCCGAGACGGACGTCGCGGCGGCCGCGGACGCGAGCGCGGCGGCGGACGCCGGCGACGAGGATGCCGCCTTCACCGTCGATTCCGCCGAAGGGCACGAACTTGCCTGGTATGCCACGCAAGAGCTGGAGTATGTGCTTCACCCCGAGTAAGCGACGCCCGGGATGGGAAAGTGCCGGGCATGGACGCCGTAACTCGGGTTCCCCCTCCGTATAACGAGGCGGTCAGGCAGTACCAGCCTGGAAGTCCGGACCGCACCGCGCTCGCGGCCAGGATCAAGGAGCTCGCTGGCCAGCGAGCAGAGCTGACAATGACAATCGGCGGCCGCCAGGTCATGGGGTCGGGCGAGCGGGTGCCGGTCGTTCAGCCGCATAACTTCCGGCACGTGCTCGGCGACTTCGGCAACGCGACCGACGCGGACGTGACTGCCGCGATCGCAGCGGCCGGGACGGCGGCACGCGGCTGGCGTGCCCTGGCGTTCGAGGACCGCGCCGCCGTCTTCCTGCGCGCGGCCGACCTGCTCGCGGGCCCGTGGCGCGCCACGCTGAACGCCGCGACCATGCTCGGCCAGTCCAAGTCCGTCTACCAGGCGGAGATCGACGCGGCCTGTGAGCTGATCGACTTCCTGCGCTACAACGTCTCCTTCGCCCGCCAGTTGCTCGCCGAGCAGCCCAGTTCGGTGCCCGGAGTGTGGAACCGCCTGGAGTACCGGCCCCTTGAGGGGTTCGTGCTGGCGATCACGCCGTTCAACTTCACCGCGATCGCCGGGAACCTGCCGACCGCGCCTGCCCTGCTCGGCAACGTGGTGGTGTGGAAGCCGTCGCCGACGCAGCAGCTCGCCGCGCACTACACAATGGCGCTGCTCGAAGCGGCCGGGCTGCCGCCCGGTGTGATCAACATGGTGACCGGGGACGGCCAGGCGGTGTCCCGGGTGGCCCTGTCCCACCCCGACCTGGCCGGCATCCACTTCACCGGGTCGACCGCCACCTTCCAGCACCTGTGGCGCACCGTGGGCGCGAACATCCAGACCTTCCATGACTACCCGCGGCTGGTCGGCGAGACTGGCGGCAAGGACTTCGTGATCGCCCACCCGTCGGCCGCCCCCGCCTCGATCGTCACCACGCTCGTCCGCGGCGCCTTCGAGTACCAGGGCCAGAAGTGCTCGGCCGCCTCCCGTGCCTACTTGCCCGCCTCGCTGTGGGAGCGGGTCCGCGACGAGCTGATCGGCACCACCGAGACGCTGTCCTTCGGTGACGTAGCCGAGGACCTGTCGCTGTTCGGCGGTGCGGTGATCGACGCCCGGGCGGTGGACAAGCACCGGGGCGCGTTCGACCGGGCGCGGTCCCGGCCATCGGTCAAGTTCCTCACCGGCGGGGAGATCGACGACGAACGCGGGTACTTCGTCCGCCCGACCATCCTGAAGTGCGACGACCCGGGTGACGAGGTGTTCAGCACCGAGTACTTCGGCCCCATTCTGGCCGTCCATGTCTATGAAGACGCGAACTACCAGGCGATGCTCGGACAGGCCGCCAACGTGGCCCCGTACGCGCTTACCGGCTCGATTCTGGCCACCGACCGCACCGCGATCGCCGAGGCGACGGAGAAGCTGCGCTACAGCGCCGGCAACTTCTACATCAACGACAAGCCGACCGGTGCTGTCGTCGGCCAGCAGCCGTTCGGCGGAGCCCGGGCCAGCGGCACCGACGACAAGGCAGGCTCGGTGTTCAACCTGATCCGCTGGGTCTCGACCCGCTCCATCAAGGAGACCTTCGTCCCGCCTACCGACTACCGCTACCCGCACATGGGATAGCGTCAGCTGCGCAATGCGTGAGTTTTCCGGCGGAACCGGAGGCATGTGATTTACCGGCTTGTGCTGTGGAACATCGACCTGACGCTGCTCGACGTGGCGAAGGTCACCCGGGCTGCCTATGCGGAGGCGTTCGCGGCGGTCACCGGCCGCCCCCTTGTCCAGCTTCCGCAGATGGTCGGGTACACCGAGCCGGAGATCTTCTTCGACGCCCTCGGCCGCAACGGCGTCAGCCTCGCCGCGGACGGGGAGTCTGAGCGACTGCTCCAGCCGTTTGCCACGGAGTTCGCCGCCTGCCTGGCGGCCCGGAAGCATGACCTGACAACGCAAGGCCTCCTCATGCCGGGTGCGGTCCCGACCCTGACGGCCGTCGCCGGCCTGGACGGCGTCGTCCAGTCGGTGCTCACCGGGGCGAGCCGCCCGAACGCCGCGCTCAAGCTCGTCGCCTTCGGCCTGGACCGCTACCTGGACCTGGAGATCGGCGGTTTCGCCGGCTCCGAGCCGTACCCGAAGGGCGCGCTGCTGCGCGCCACCCGGCTGCGCGCCGAAGAGAAGTACCAATCGAGCTTCGCCGACCGGGCCACCGTTTACGTCGCGGATTCGCCCCGCGACGTGGAGGCCGCGAAGATCGGCGACGCGCTGTCGGTAGCTGTTGCCAGTGGCCGGGCCTCGGCCCTGGAACTCCGCGATGCGGGCGCAGACGCGGTGCTTCCCGACCTCACAGACCCAGCCCGCCTCATCGCTCTCATCACGGATCACCTTTGAGGGCAGGACCGGGAGTGTCAAGCGCAGGACCGGAGTGTGACAAGCATCCCGCTCGCGTGACACTGCCCGACGTTGCGCGCGCCCGCCGCCGAGAAGGATGCTGGAGCCATGACTGACAACGAGGCCAGCGGAGCCCGCGCGAATCAGGGGTACGGCGCGACCCGCTGGACGCCGGACCAGGTGACGGTCGAATTCGCGCGGATCACCAACTTCATCCGGTGGCTGGCTGGGCACGGGATCGATCTCGCCGCGCCTGGCGCGGATCCCGACAGCGCCGCGGCCGCCTATCAGGGGCTCTGGCGGTGGTCGGTCGACCGGCCGGGGGAGTTCTGGGCGTCGGTCTGGGAGTACTTCGATGTCCTCGGTTACCGACCGCCCGGCGAGCCGGTGCTGACCGAAGGGACCATGCCCGGGGTGCACTGGTTCCCCGGCGCGGCGCTCAACTACGCCCGCAACGCGCTGCGGACGGCGATCACGGACCCCGACCGGCTGGCCGTCGTCTTCGATTCCGAACGCGGCCGGGCTGGCTCCCTCAGTTACGGTCAGCTCGGGGCGGAGGTGACCCGGGTGGCCGCCGGGCTGCGCGACCTTGGCGTCCGCAAGGGCGACCGCGTGGTCGCATTTCTCCCGAACATCCCCGAGACGGTCGTCGGGCTGCTCGCCGCCGCCTCCATCGGCGCGATCTGGTCCACCTGCTCACCGGACTTCGGCATCCGCAGCGTGGTCGACCGGTGGGCGCAGATCGAGCCCGCCGTCCTGCTCGCGATCGATGGTTACACCTACAACGGCAAGGACTATCCGAGAACCGAGACGGTCGCCGACATCGTCGCCCAGCTGCCGACGCTCAAGGCCGTCGTCGTGGTGGACCTGCTCGGTACCGCCCAGGCCAGCCCGCCTGAGCTGCCCGGCTCGGTGTCACTGCAGCACTGGGGTGACCTCGGCGGGGACGCCGCCCCAGCTGAGCTTGCGTTCGAGGAGGTTCCGTTCGAACACCCGCTGTGGGTCGTCTACTCCTCCGGGACCACCGGGTTGCCCAAGCCGATCGTGCACGGGCACGGTGGCATCGTCCTGGAGCACCTGAAGGCGCTCGCCTTCCACCTGGACCTGGCTCCGGGCGACCGCTTCTGCTGGTACACCACGACCGGCTGGATGATGTGGAACTTCCAGGTCGGCGGGCTGCTGGCCGGTACCACGATCGTGCTGTACGACGGCGCGGCGACCTACCCGTCAGCAGACCGCCTCTGGCAGCTGGCGGCTGAGACGCAGCTCAACTACCTCGGCGTCGGCGCGCCTTACCTGACGGCCGGCCAGAAGGCGGGCCTGCGGCCGGTCGAGAGCTATGACCTGCGCGCGCTCAAGGGCATCGGCTCCACCGGGTCTCCGCTGCCGCCCGAGGGCTTCGACTGGGTATACGAGCACGTCAAGGGCGACGTGCAGCTCGGTTCGATGTCTGGCGGCACCGACGTGTGCACCGGTTTCGTCGGCCACGCGCCGCTGCTGCCGGTCCGTACCGGGGTCATCTCCGGCAGGTCGCTCGGCGCGAAGGTGGAGTCCTTCGACTCGCACGGTCACGCGGTCACCGGCGAGGTGGGCGAGCTGGTGATCACCGCGCCGATGCCGTCGATGCCGGTCTTCTTCTGGAACGACGAAGACGGCAAGCGCTACCACGACAGCTACTTCGCCGAGTTCCCCGGCGTCTGGCGGCACGGAGACTGGATCGAATTCAACACCGACGGCTCGTGCGTCATCTACGGCCGGTCGGACGCGACGCTGAACCGCGGCGGCGTGCGGATGGGCACCAGCGAGTTCTACCGCGTTGTCGAAGCCTTCTCCGAGGTCGTCGACTGCCTGGTGGTCGACACGGGCCGCCTTGGCCAGGACGGCCGGCTGGTGCTCTTCCTTCAGCTGCCGGCCGGCCAGGAGCTCACCGACGACCTGACGAACCGGATCAAGGCCGCGCTGCGGCAGCAGCTCTCGCCCCGCCACGTCCCCGACGAGATCCATCAGGTACCGGGCGTACCCCGCACCCTGTCGGGCAAAAAGCTCGAAGTTCCGGTGCGCAAGATTCTGCTGGGGTCTCCGGTAGCGGAGGCCGCGGATCCGAGCGCGCTCGCCAATCCGGAAGTGCTCGGGTCCTATGTACCGGGTTCTACTCTGTAGGGCAGCCATCACAAAGGAGTGAGAGGTAATGCCGGAACGCGCGGACGGGGCCAGCAAGGCACCGGACGACATCAGGGACGAACTGCTCGCCGAGGCGGGCAAGAGTGTCGCACAGCAGGAAAACCTAACCCAGGCGGTCGGCGACGCGGCAGACTTCCTCGCCGCGTACTACCGCCGCGTCTCCCCCGAAGACCTGGCCACCGCCGGGCCAGCCCGGCTGGCGGCCACCGCCGCGGCGCACGCCGCGCTCGGCGCCAACCGCCCCCAGGGCCGGGCTTGTGTACAGGTCCGCGCTACCCAAGGGCGGGACGCGGACGCCTCGCTCACCACCGGGCAGGGCACCGTCGTCGACATCGTCACCGACGACATGCCGTATCTGGTTGATTCCGTGACCATGGAGCTCAACCGGCACGCCGCCGACATCCGGTTGATCGTGCACCCGATGCTTACGGTCCGGCGCGACGTCACGGGCGCCGCGCACGGGATCGTGCCCGTCATCGAGGACGGCGCGGACTACCGGGGCGTTGCCGACTACCGGGGCAGTGCGAGCCTGCTGACCGACCGGCTGACAGGTGACGAGCGGGCCGGCGGCGACGGCACCGTGCGCGAGTCGTGGATCCACGTTGAGCTCGGCCACCTGGAGGGCCAGCAGGACCTGGCCGCCGACCTGCGGCGCGTCCTTGACGACCTGCGGATCGCGATGGAGGACCAGCGGCGGATGCGGAGCGCCGCCCGTGACATCGTCGAGGTACTCGCCGACGACGGCGGCCCGGAGGAGGCCGAGGCAGGCGAACTGCTCGCCTGGCTGGCCGCCGGGCACTTCATCTTCCTCGGCTACCGCAGGTACGACCTGGTAACCGACGGCGGGCAGCGGGAGCTCAAGCCCGTCCCCGGTACCGGCCTTGGCATCCTCCGCCACGATGGTGCCGACTCGTTCGCGATCACCCCGCCAGGCGGCAAGCACGGTGACCACGTTCCAGTGGACCAGCGCCGGGCGCGGCTCCTGGTGCTCGCCAAGAGCAGCACGCAATCGACCGTCTACCGGCCGAACTACCTGGACTACGTGGCTGTCCGCACCTTCGACTACACCACCGGCGAGGTCACCGGCGAGTACCGCTTCCTAGGGCTTTACACGCAGAGCGCCTTCGCGGAGTCGATCACCACCATCCCGGTGCTGCGGCACAAGCTCGACCGGATGCTGGCTACCGCCGGGCTGCCCGCCGACAGTCACGACGGGAAGGCGCTCATCGAGATCCTCGAGGGCTTCCCGCGCGAAGAGCTGTTCGAGATCAGCGCGTCGCAGCTGGCGCCGATCGCGCTCGGGGTGCTCGGCCTCGGCGAACGCAAACAGGTGCGCGTGTTCCTTCGCCCCGACGCCTACGGCAGGTACATGTCCTGCCTGGTCTACCTGCCGCGCGATCGGTACACGACCCAGGTCCGGCTGCGCGCGCAGGAGATCCTGCGCAGCGCCCTCGACGGCGGCTCCGTCGATTACAGCGCGATGGTGTCCAACTCAGCGCTCGCCCGGCTGCATGTCGTGGTGCACGCGGCGCCCGGCCGGCCGCTTGCCGCCGTGGACCCGGCGGAGCTGCAGGCGCGGATCGCGGTCGCCGTCCGCTCCTGGGACGAGGACCTGGCCGCCGAGGCCGAGCGGCAGCTCGGTGCCGAGCGGGCCCTGGCGGCGGTGGGAACCTGCGCCGGCGGCATCCCGGAGAACTACAAGGCTGACGCGTCGCCGGCGGTGGCGGTTGAGGACCTGGCGGTGGTGCTGCGGCTGCAGGAGGAGTCCGCCCCGTTCGACATGAGGCTTCACATCGGCGGGGAGCGTGTCTCCCCGCATGGGGGCGACGGCGGGACGGGCAGTTCCCCCATGCCCAGGGGGGGTCTGGGGATCGCTCCTCCCGGGGCAACATGGCGACTGCGGCTCTACCGGATGACTCCCATCACGCTGTCGGACGTGCTGCCGCAGCTGCAGCACATGGGTCTCGAGGTGCTTGACGAGCATCCGTATGAGTTCCGCGGAGCCACGGGACCGTTCTGGATCTACGACTTCGGTCTTCGCCGGGTAGGCGGGCGCAGCCAGCTCGCGGAGGGGGAAGCCGACGCCGCCCGCGGCCGGTTCGAGGCTGCGCTTTCCGCCATCTGGCGGGAGCAGACCGAGGACGACGAGTTTAACGGCCTGGTCCTGGATGCCAGGCTGAGCTGGCGGCAGGTCGTGCTGCTGCGTGCGTACGCCCGCTACCTGCGGCAGGCGGGATTCTCGTTCAGCCAGAACTACCTGCAGCGAGTGCTCCGGGGCAATCCGGAGATCGCCTGGCTGCTCGTTCGGCTTTTCGAAACCCGGTTCGACCCGGCTACCCAGGAGGGTGCCGACGAACGATGCGCGGAGCTTGCCGGGAAGCTGCGCACCGCGCTTGACGCGGTGGTCTCCCTGGACCACGACCGGATCCTCCGCGCTTACCTGGCGCTGGTCTCCGCGACACTGCGGACGAACTACTTCCAGCTCACCGGCGACGGCGAAACCGCCTCCTACCTGGTGGTCAAGCTGGCATCCGAGCGGGTGCCGGTACTGCCCGCGCCGCGGCCGAAGTTCGAGATCTTCGTCTACTCGCCGCGACTCGAGGCGGTCCACCTGCGGTTCGGCCCGGTGGCGCGCGGCGGCCTGCGCTGGTCGGAGCGGCCGGAGGATTTCCGCACCGAGGTGCTCGGCCTGGTCAAGGCGCAGGAGGTGAAGAACTCGGTCATCGTGCCGTCCGGCGCGAAGGGCGGGTTCGTCTGCAAGCAGCTGCCCGATCCCGCCGACCGGGACGCGTACGCGGCCGAGGTGCTCGCCTGCTACCGGACGTTCATCGGCGCGATGCTCGACGTGACCGACAACATCGTCGGCGACCGGGTGGTGCCGCCTACCGGGGTGGTCCGGCTCGACGGCGACGACCCGTACCTGGTGGTGGCGGCGGACAAGGGCACCGCGACGTTCTCCGACGTGGCCAACGAGATCGCGGGCACGTATGGATACTGGCTCGGCGACGCGTTCGCCTCGGGCGGCTCGGAGGGCTACGACCACAAGAAGATGGGCATCACGGCCCGTGGCGCCTGGGAGTCGGTCCGCTGGCACTTCGCGGCGCTTCGGCTGAATCCGGATACCGACGACTTCACGGCCGTCGGGATCGGCGACATGTCGGGCGACGTGTTCGGCAACGGGATGCTGCTGTCCCGGCACCTGAAGCTGGTCGCGGCGTTCGACCACCGGCACGTGTTCCTCGACCCGGACCCCGATCCGGCCGTGAGCTTCGCCGAGCGGCAGCGGATGTTCGACCTGCCGCGTTCCTCGTGGGCGGACTACAACCCGTCACTGATCTCGGCCGGCGGCGGGGTCTGGCCCCGGTCGGCCAAATCGGTGCCGGTCTCCGCGCAGGCGCGGGCGGCGCTCGGCCTCGACGCCGGTGCTGACGGCGAGCGGGTCACCGCGCTGTCCCCGGACGAGCTGATCTCCGCGATCCTGCGAGCGCCTGTCGATCTGCTGTTGAACGGCGGCATCGGCACCTACGTGAAGGCATCGCACGAGACGGACGCCGACGCCGGGGACCGGTCCAACGACGCGGTGCGCGTGGACGGGTCCGCGCTGCGGGCTCGAGTCGTCGCCGAAGGCGGCAACCTCGGCCTCACCCAGGCGGGCCGGATCGAGTACGCCCTGGCCGGCGGCCTGGTGAACACCGACTTCATCGACAATTCCGCCGGCGTGGACACCTCCGACCATGAGGTCAACATCAAGATCCTGATGTCCGCGGGGATCACGGCCGGCTCGGTCAAGCCAGATGAGCGTGGTGACCTGCTGCACGCGGTGACCGACGAGGTCGCGGCGCACGTGCTGCGGCACAACGACGGGCAGAACATGGAGCTCGCCGTCGCCAGGTATGAGGCGCCGCGGCTGCTGCACGTGCATGCGCGATACCTGCGGCAGCTGGTCCGGGCGAACCGGATCTCGCTCGAAGCCGACGGGGTGCCCGGGGACACCGAGATCGCCGCCCGGCGATCGGCGGGTACCGGGCTTACCACCCCCGAGCTTGCCGTTCTGCTCGCGCACACGAAGATCGCCGCCGGGCAGGAGGTGCTCGCCTCCGACCTGCCTGACGACCCCGCCCTGCGCTCGGCGCTGGCCGGGTACTTCCCCGCGGCGCTGCGCGAGCGGCTCGCCGGGCAGCTCGCCGGACACCGGCTGCACCGGGAGATCATCACCACGTCGGTGATCAACGAGATGGTGGACACCGGCGGGTCGACCTTCCTGTTCCGGCTCGGCGAGGAGACCGGGCTGCCGGTGCCCGACATCACCCGGGCCTGGCTGGTGGCCAGGGAGGTCTTCGGCATGCCCGCGTTCTGGCGGCAGGTCGAGGCGCTCGCCGGGGTGGTCGACGTGGAGGCGCGGATCGCGGTAGTCCTTGAGGCGCGCAAGCTGATGGAGCGGGCCAGCCGGTGGCTGCTGGTTAACCGGCGGCCGCCGTTCTCCATCGCCGAGACGGCTAACTCGCTGGCTGCCGGGGTCGCCACGGTCCGTTCCGGTCTCCCCAAGCTGTTGTCCGGGCGGGACCTGGCGAGCTACGAGGAGCGGCGGGCGTCCTTCGCCGGCCGCGGCGTGCCGGCCACGCTCGCCGACGAGGTGGCGGCCATGGTGCCGTCGTACTCGGCGTTCGACATCGTCACGGCGGCCCAGGCGACGGGGCACAGCGTCGAAGAGACCGCGGCGGTGTACTTCCTGCTCGCTGACCGGCTCCAGCTCGGCCGCCTGCGCGACCTTATCGTCGCGCTGCCGCGGGACGACCGGTGGACGGCCATGTCGCGGTCGGCGCTCCGGGATGACCTGTACGGGGCGCACGCGGCGCTCACCAGGGACGTGCTGACCGTCGGCGCGTCCGGTGCGGGGCTCACCGGCGCCTGGGCCATCCCCGGCCCGACCGGGACCGCAGCCGAGCGGGTGGCGGCCTGGGAGGCGGCGAACGCGGCCGCCGCAGGCCGGGCCACGGCCACGCTGGCCGAGATCTGGGAGAGCGACCGGTTCACCTTCACCACGCTCTCAGTTGCGGTGCGGGTCATCAGGACGCTGGTCGCGCCCGGTTCGTAGCCGTGGGCCGCCGTCGCGGCGCAACGCGTAGCGGTTAGGTGGCGCCTGCCCAGTTCAGGCCGCCGCCTACCGCTATGACCTGGATCTTCCCGCCGCCGGAGGGCGGGTCGATCGCTGCGAACGACAGCAGGTCCTGACGTTGCACGCTCCTGGTGTACGGGCCCGTGCCGATCCAGGAGGCGAGGTCGTGCGGGTAGCCGATGCGCGGGCCCGGCTCGACGGGGTTGGCCTTAGAGATGTAACCCGGCGTCGCGACGATCGTGTCCAGGAACATCGAGTAAAACACGAGGGCGGCGCCGTCGGCGGTCCGGAAGGTGAATGCGGCGTAATCGGAGCCTTCCAGGTCCCACTCGTAGCTGTCGCCGGCCGGCGGCTGCAGGCCCTGGGCGTGCTCACTGGCGCCCTGGTACATGCCCGTGGTCAGCGGGCCGGCCGCCACTGCCGTGCTCGCCGCGCTGGACGGGCCGTCGTCGACGACCGCTGCCTGCAGCGGGCCGGTGACGTCGGGCTGGGCGACCAGCGTGCTCGCGCTGAGCGGGACCGTGGGCACGGCACCGTCGGCGTCGGTCGCCAGCCGCGGCATGGACGTCCCGGAGGCCAGGACCGACGTGCTGGCGAGCTGCCACGGGGAGCCGGCGGCTGACTGCTCAAATAGCAGCAGCGCGGTGCCGTTGACCGGAACCTCGGCGCTGCCGATCACCGACGTGGCAGCCGGGGCGCCTTGCGCCGGGTAGCTGCGGGCGGCGCTGGCCACGAAGAAGCGCGGGTAGCCGGCCGCCACCGGCAGGTAGAACGTGGGCGTTCCGTAACTGAACGGGTCGAAGGACGTCGCGCGGTGGTCATAGCGCGCTTGCTTCATGACGCCAGCGACCACTGACCGCTGTGCCCCGGTGACGACGGACAGCGCGAGCGTCCCGTTATCGGTCTGGTTGGCGGTCGCCGTCGTCGTGACGTACCGGGCGAAGGCCGCGGCGGCCTGGGCCGTGCTGAGGGCGGGCGGGGCGCTGCCCGCACTGTTGCCGGTGCTGCTGCCTGCCGGGCTCGCCGGAGCCGGCCCGGAGGTGCAGCCAGCGACGGCCAGCGCCGCCGTCAGGGCGAGCGCGGCCGCTTGGAGCCAGCGGAAGGGGAGTGCCACAGATCGGCAGGATACCCGGGCCGGCCGCCCCGCGAAGCGTCCTGAATACGCTGAGCGGCCCTTATTCGCGTAGGCTTTCCGGCATGGCAGCCACCGATCCCGCCGATGAGATATCGGAACTGTCGTCAAAGCTCGACACGATTGAGGCCGTTGTCGATCCCGAGGCGATGCGTACCGAGGTCCTCGACCTGCGTGAGCAGGCCGCCGACCCGTCGCTGTGGGAGGACCAGGCGCGTGCCCAGGAAGTGACCCGCCGGCTCTCCAACCTTGAGGGGGAAGTCAACCGCCTGGAGAGTCTCCGCCAGCGGATTGCCGATGTCCGCGTTCTGTTCGAGCTTGCCGACGACGAGCACGACCAGGACACCAGGGACGAAGCGACCGCGGAGCTTGCCGCGGTGCGCAAGGACATCGAGGCTCTTGAGGTGCGCACTCTGCTGAACGGCGAGTACGACGCCCGCGAGGCGCTGATCACCATCAACTCACAGGCAGGCGGCGCGGACGCGGCGGACTTCGCGCAGAACCTGCAGCGCATGTACCTGCGCTGGGCCGAGAAGCACAAGTTCGCCACCGAGATCTACGATGTCTCCTACGACGAGGCGGGCATCAAGTCCACCACGTTCGCGGTGAAGGCGCCGTACGCGTACGGCACGCTCCGCGGCGAGCAGGGCACGCACCGGATGGTCCGGATCTCCAAGTACGACAACCAGGGCCGCCGCCAGACCTCGTTCGCCGGGGTGGACGTGGTGCCGGTGGTGGAGCAGACCGACCACGTGGACATCCCCGACGACGAGATCCGGGTCGACGTCTTCCGGTCCTCCGGGCCGGGCGGCCAGGGCGTCAATACCACCGACTCGGCTGTCCGGATCACCCACTTGCCGACCGGCATCGTGGTCTCCTGCCAGAACGAGCGGTCTCAGATCCAGAACAAGGCGTCCGCGATGGCCGTGCTGCAGGCCAAGCTGCTCGAGCGCCGCCGCGAGGAAGAGGCGAGCGAGCTGGCCGCGCTCAAGGGCGACGGCGGCCGGGCCTGGGGATCTCAGATCCGCAACTACGTCCTGTACCCCTACCAGATGGTGAAGGATCAGCGGACGGGCCACGAGACCTCGCAGGCGGAGGCCGTACTCGACGGCGAGATCGACGACTTCATCGACGCCGAGATCCGCTGGCTTCGCCGCTCGGAAATGGAAGCCGAGTAGTCCCCCCGGCGATCGCCGGCTAAGCCAGCCGCCGGAGGTGGCTTTCGACGGCGCGGCTGACGCGCTCGAGGTCACCGGTGGCGAGCAGGTCCAGCAGGGCGCCGCGGAGCACCGCGAGCAAGAGCGTGCGCTCGTCGTGGCCGGCCAGCGTGTTCCCGCGGCTGGCGGGCTGCCGGGCGGCGAGCAGGTCGAGCCAGTCGTTGACGGTGTCGGCGGCGAATCCCGCCCATGGTCCGGGCTCGCCGCGCAGGGACAGGGCGTAACCCTCGACCCACAGGCCGAGCAGCGCGCGATGCTCCGGGGCGGCAAGCCAGGACCAGACCTCGCCGCCGGTCGCTGCCAGGCCGGTTTCCGCCGGCTGGTTGCCGTCCGGCCGGTGCCCGCCCGGCTCCCGCCGGTTCCTGAGCGCTTCGAGATAGCTGAGTTCATCCTCGCGGGCGCGGGCGAGCAGCGCCCGGATCAGCCCTTCCTTCGAACCGAACAGGAACAGCAGCACCCGCGGGCTTGACTCGATGGCCTTGGCGAGCGGGCGCAGGGACATGTCGGCCAGCCCGTTGCGGAGCACGTAGCGGTAGGCGGCGTCGAGCAGTTCCCGCTTGCGGGCCGAGCCGCCCTGCGCAGTTCCCTGGGCCTCGGGGACGGTCACGCCGGCAGGCCGAGCTCGTACACCTGGCCGATCAGGTCCGCGCCGAAGCTCCGGTGCGCTTCCTCCTGGACCAGGCTGAACCCCCTGGCCAGGTAGATCTGGCGGGCCGCGGCGAGCGGGTGGTTCGTCCACAGCCTCATCCGGCGGTAGCCAGCGGCCCGGGCGAACTCCAGGCACTCATCCACCAGCCGCCCGCCGACACCATGCCCCCGGACGGCGGGGTCTACCAATAGCACCCGTAGTTGTGCCGTCTGGTCATCGGCCGCCACGCAAAACACGCAGCCCACCCGGCGGTCGCCCTCCGCCGCGATCCAGCCGGCCTCACGCTTGCTGTCGTGCCCGGCCGCGTAGTCGGCGACGAGCCGGGCCACCAGCGCCTCAAAGCTGCCGTCCCAGCCGAACTCGCGGGCATAAATCTCGCCATGAGCCATCACGACCCAGCCGAGATCTCCAGGCTGCCCGAGCCGCCGAATGGTGATGTCCCCTGTCGCCATGGAACCTCCCGCACTGAAACGACTGTTTCAGTCAGAGGATAGCAAATACCGCCGGGTCTTTCCAGATGCTGGGGTTACCCCGCCACGTGGGTGGCGATGAGGAAGCCGAGGACCAGCAGCAGCGCGACGGCTATAAGCAGTTGCGGTGTGAGATTCGCGGGGCCGTGGTGGTGTTCTGCCCGCGCGGCCCGGCAGACCGGGCAACGGCCTTCGACCACGGGGTTCGCGCAGTGTGCGCAGATCAGGTGCTCGCAGCTCATCTGAAACCCCTTCCGATAGCGGTGCGCCGGGTGCACTTGGCGTGATCTGGAGGCTTAGCTGCCAGTTTCCCCCTAGACTGTTCCCGGGTTAACCCAGGCTACCCGCTTAACAGCCCTTCATCGAGAGATCGTGTGATGGTCCCGTGATCGAGTTCCAAAACGTCACCAAGATCTACCCGAATCAGAATCGGGCCGCTTTGGAGAACGTCGACCTGACGGTCAACAAGGGAGAGTTCGTCTTCCTCGTCGGACCCTCAGGGTCGGGCAAGTCCTCGTTCCTCCGGCTGATCCTCCGCGAGGAGCGGCCGAACGACGGCAGGATCCTCGTGGCGGGCAACGACCTGGCGCGGCTGACCAACTGGAAGGTGCCGGCGCTGCGCCGCAAGATCGGCTGCGTGTTCCAGGACTTCCGGCTGCTGCCGAACAAGACCGTGTACCAGAACGTCGGGTTCGCTCTGGAGGTGATCGGCAAGCCGCGCCGGTTCATCCGCCGCGTGGTGCCGGAAGTGCTCGACCTGGTGGGCCTGGAGGGCAAGCACGAGCGGATGCCGGACGAGCTGTCTGGTGGCGAGCAGCAGCGGGTCGCGATGGCCCGGGCGTTCGTGAACCGGCCGATGATCCTGCTCGCCGACGAGCCCACCGGGAACATCGACCCGGCGACCTCGATCGGCATCATGAAGGTGCTCGACCGGATCAACAGGACCGGGACGACGGTCGTCATGGCCACGCACGACGCCGCGATTGTCGACTCCATGCGCAAGCGCGTGATCGAGCTTGAGTACGGCAAGGTCGTCCGCGACCAGAACCGCGGCATCTACGGCCAGAACTACTAGGCTCCCGGCCGGGTTATTACCGGCTGCTTACCGGGTGCCGCCTTGGACGGCACGTGACTTACCGAGGATGAGATAAGGCCAGTATGCGTTCAAACTTCGTGTTCTCCGAGATCTGGATCGGGCTCCGCCGCAACCTCACGATGACCGTGGCGCTCATCGTGGTCGTGGCGATCAGCCTCTCCCTGCTCGGCACGGGGCTGCTCTTCGTCAAGCAGGTCGACAGCACGCGCACCTACTGGCAGAGCAAGGTATCCGTCTCCGTCTACCTCTGCTACGCCGACAGCCCAAACCCGAACTGCCACGGCGCGGCGACCCCGCAGCAGACCCAGGAGCTGCAGTCGCAGCTGAAGAGCATGCCCCAGGTGGTCAGCGTCCAGTACGTTACCTCGGCGCAGGCATACGCGCTGTTCAAGCAGGCGTTCTCTAACGACCAGGCGTACGTCTCCTCGGTCAAGCAGTCGGACATCCCGCCGTCGCTGGAGGTCAAGCTCCGCAACCCGGCCGCCGACTACGGCATCGTGACGAGCGCGATGCAAGGGGCGGCCGGCGTCGACTCGGTGATCGACGAAGAGACCATCCTGCAGAAGTTCTACAACCTGCTCGACGGCATGCGGAACGCGGTCATCATCGTGGCGCTGATCCTGGTGGTCGCCGCGATCCTGCTGGTGGCGAATACCATCCGGCTGTCGGCGTTCAACAGGCGCCGCGAGACCGGCATCATGCGACTGGTCGGCGCGTCGAACTTCTACATCCAGATGCCCTTCCTCCTGGAAGGTGTCATCGCGGGACTGCTTGGCTGGGTGATTGCGGCGGCGCTGCTTGTCGGGGTGAAGTCGCTGCTGCTTAACAACCTCCAGCAGTACTTCAGCTACAACGTCGGGCTGTCGACCACTGACCTGGTCGAGGTCATCGCCCTGGCGATGATCGTGGGGGTCCTGCTCTGCGGCGTAACGTCGTTCCTGACACTCCGCCGCTACTTGCGCGTTTAGGACGCGCCCGACAGGAGAACCGTGGCACGCCAGCAGGAAAACACGGGCACGAAAGTCATCGCGTCGAACAGGCGTGCCCGGCACGACTACCTGATCGAGGACACCTTCGAGGCCGGCATCGCGCTCACCGGCACCGAGGTGAAATCGCTTCGGGCAGGCCGCGCGTCGCTGGCTGACGGGTTCGCGATGATTAATGACGGGGAAGTCTGGCTGTATAACGTCCATATCCCGGAGTACACCCTGGGCACGTGGACCAACCACCTGCCCAGGCGGACCAGGAAGCTACTGTTGCACCGGAGCGAGATCGACCGCCTGGTCCGCGAAACGACGGAGCAGGGTTTGACGCTGGTACCGCTGTCGCTGTATTTCAAAGACGGCAAAGTCAAGGTGGAGCTCGCAGTTGCCCGCGGTAAACGGACATATGATAAGAGACAGGACCTGGCCAAGCGGGACGCGGCCAGGGAGGTTGAGCGTGCCCTACGGCGACGACGGTGATTCCGGAGGCGGACGGTGACTGCGCGCTCCCGTGACCGCGGTAGCCACGCTGGCCCGCCCCGGGGATACAGCTTGCCGTTCCCTGGTCACGGGCCGGCTGCCGCGCAGGCCCCGGCCCGGACGGGCAGCAGGCACCGCAAGCCGCCGGAGCGGAAGGCGCTGCTCTCCAAGAATCAGCGGCTCGCCGTCGTTTTCACGCTTGTCGCGGGCGCGCTCGGCGTCGGTTTCAGCACCGGCTTCGGCAACGAGGCGTCCGCGGAGCCAACGGTGCAGGCTTTCCTGCTCGACTGGGAGCAAGGCAAGTACGCGCAGGCGGCCGGGCTGACCGACGGTGATACCACAGGGGTGACCAGCGAGCTCGCCGCCGCCTACACCGACCTTGACGCGTCGGAGGCGTTCTTCGCCATCAAGAATGTCAGCCAGCATGGGTCCACCGCGGTAGCCACCTACGGTGCTTCGGTGGATCTGACCAAGCCCGGTCTCCAGTGGAACTACACCGGGCGGTTCACGCTGATCGCAAGGGGCAGCCGCTGGCTTGTGCACTGGGCGCCCTCGGTGATTCACCCGGGGCTGGGGCCCGGCGACCGGCTCGCGGTGGTGACCAGCTATCCGCCGCGCGCGCAGGTCGAAGACATGTCCGGCAAGCCGCTGATCGCCGAGTCTGCGGCCTACCAGGTGGGGGTATACCCGGGCAAGCTCTCCACCACAGCCGCGACCGCCCTCGGATTCAGCAAGCTCACCGGGATCAACCCGCAGCAGGTGCTCGGCCAGATCAAGGCCGCGCCACCGGGTGAGTTCCTGTCGCTCCTCACGCTCGAGCCCAGCTCGTTCAGCGCCTTGTGGCCGAAGCTCGACAAGGTGCCCGGGCTTCTCTACCAGCGGCACACTGACGCGCTGTTCGACCCGGAAGCCGCTGAGGTTGTGGGCGCCGTCGGAACGGAGAACTCGTCCCTGCTCCGCGACGAGGGCGCGGCCTACCAGCCCGGCGTGACCGTGGGCCTGACCGGGCTTGAGCAGGCTTACCAGGACGAGCTGACCGGGACGCCGACCACCTCCGTGGTCGTGGTGAACCAGGCCGGCCGTAGCGTCGCGACGCTGTGGAGGTCGGCGGGGCACCCGGGCACGCCGGTCCGCACGACGCTGAACAGCGCGGACCAGGTCGCGGCCAGCCGCGCGCTTGCGGCGCAGCCCTCTTCGGGAGAAATCGTCGCCGTCGACACGAGCAACGGTGACATCCGGGCACTCGCCACGCATCAGGCCGCGCAGGCGGCCCTGCCTGACGGCGGGGCGCTGAACGGCAAGGTGGCGCCGGGCATGGCATTCAGCATCGTGTCCGCGGCGGCGCTGCTCTCCGCGGGTGTCGCTGCCAACCAGCCGCTGCCGTGCAACCCGGTGGCGTACGCCGGCGGCGTGCCGTTTACCTACCAGCCCGCCACCTCGGCGACGGCCACGTTCGCCTCCGATTTCGCGGCCGGCTGCGGTACCGCGTTCGTGAACCTGTCGCGGACGCTGAGCCCGAGCAAGCTGACCGCGACCGAGCGGGCTTTCGGCATCGGCGATCAGTGGGATCTGCAGGTGCCCGCGTTCTCCGGGTCGGCCACCACCGTCTCCGGTGCGGCCGACGTCGCGGCGCAGACGATCGGGCAGAGCGGGGTACTGATGAGCCCGCTTGGCATGGCCATGGTGGCGGCGGAGGTCGCCTCCGGTGTCGGGCACGCGCCGGTGCTCATCGACGGCGATCCGGCGGCCAGCTGGGCCGCGCCCGTATCGGGCAGCGAACTGGACGAGCTAAGGCAGCTAATGCTCCTGGCGGTTTCGTCGCGGTCCGCTCCCGGGCACGCCGCAGACGTGACCGGCGCGCAGGTGCACGGCCAGGCCGGCCTGGTCAAAACGGGCGCGCACGCCTACCTGAGCTGGTTCGTCGGCTACCGGGGTGACCTGGCGGTGGCCGCCGTTGAGACTGGCACGACCGCGTCACAAGCGGCGGCCTCGCTCGCCGGAGCGTTTCTCAGGAGTGTCGGTTAGTTAGCGGATCGCGCCGCCGTATGGCACACTGGGTTCCGTGACGGCCGGCCTGATTATTATCGGCGGGCGCGTCGGCAGCTAGGCGCACGCCCTAGTCGTGGTTGGCGAGGTCCGCTGGCCGCGGTGCCGACGCGCAGACCTCTCGCGTTCCGCGAGGGGTCTTTTTGTTTGGACACGCAGAAACGGAAAGCGACGATGCGCGACGACCAGTTCCACGTCTACGACACCACCTTGCGCGACGGCGCGCAGCAGGAGGGCCTGAACCTCACGGTTGCCGACAAGCTGGTAATCGCGCGGCACCTGGACCGGCTCGGCGTCGGGTTCATCGAGGGCGGCTGGCCCGGCGCCATCCCGAAGGACACCGAATTCTTCCGTCGCGCCCGCACCGAGCTCGACCTGACGCACGCGACGCTGGCTGCCTTCGGGTCGACGCGGAAGGCGGGCGTTGAAGCCGCCGACGATCCGCAGGTCGCCGCGCTCCGCGAGTCGCGGGCCCCGGTAGTCACCCTGGTGGCGAAGAGCCACGACCGGCATGTCCAGCTCGCGCTGCGGACCACGCTTGACGAGAACCTGGCCATGATCGCCGACACGGTCCGCCACCTGCGAGCGGAAGGCCAGCGCGTCTTCCTCGACGCGGAGCACTTCTTCGACGGCTACAAGTCCAACCCGGCGTACGCGCTCGAGTGCGTCAGGGCGGCCGCCGAGGCGGGCGCCGACGTGATCGCGCTGTGCGACACCAACGGCGGCATGATGCCCACCGAGCTCGGCGACATCGTTCGCGAGGTCGCCCTGTCGACCGGGGCGCGTCTTGGCATCCACTGCCACGACGACACCGGCTGCGGCGTAGCGAACACCCTGGTCGCGGTCGAGGCGGGAGTCAGCCACGTGCAGGGGACCGCGAACGGCTACGGTGAGCGGTCCGGCAACGCGAACCTGTTCAGCGTGGTCGCGGGACTCCAGCTGAAGAAGGGCCAGGTCGTCCTCGACGGCGACGGGATCCGCGAGATGACCCGGATCGCGCACGCGATCAGCGAGGTCACCAATGTCACGCCGGACACCCACCAGCCCTATGTCGGCCTCTCCGCGTTCGCGCACAAGGCGGGGTTGCATGCCTCGGCGGTCCGCGTGGACCCGATGCTCTATCAGCACGTCGACCCTGAGCTTGTCGGCAACGACATGCGGATGCTCGTGTCTGACATGGCGGGACGGGCCTCGGTGGAGCTGAAGGGCCGCGAGCTCGGCTTCGACCTGTCGGGCGACAAGGAGGTCATCGGCCGGGTCACCGGCAAGGTCAAGGAGCTCGAGGCGCGTGGCTACTCCTTCGAGGCGGCGGACGCCTCGTTCGAGCTGCTGCTGCGCGACGAACTGGCCGGCGAGCGGCGCCGGCACTTCACTGTCGAGTCCTGGCGAGTGATCGTGGAGCGCCGCGAAGACGCCACGGTGACCAGCGAGGCAACGGTCAGGCTGTTCGCGAAGGGGGAGCGGGTCGTCGCGGTTGGCGAGGGCAACGGCCCGGTGAACGCCCTTGACCGGGCGCTGCGCTCCGCGCTCGAGCAGACCTTCCCCGAGCTCGCCAACATGGAGCTGACCGACTTCAAGGTTCGCATCCTCGAGGGTTCGCATGGCACCGGCGCGGTCACCCGGGTGCTCGTGGAGTCGGGCGACGGCACCGGCGACACCTGGTCCACCGTCGGAGTCGACGAGAACGTCATCTCGGCCTCCTGGCATGCCCTCGAGGAGGCGGTCACTTACGGTCTGCTGCGCGTCGGCCACACCCTGGACTGAGTAGCGGAAGACCAGACCGGCATACCGAACGAACCGAGTTTCGTCCCTCTCGCGCACGTGCTCGTCCAGGCGTGGCGGCCCATCCACTTCCCTTGCCGGACGAACACCGGCCGCCTGCGATGCGAAGAGCCGAGCTCGTTCGCGGTTATTGTGTCCTAGTGCGTAGTTCCGGTGGCTGGGGGCAAGCGCGCCGGGCGCGGTGGGCAGTTTCAGCGCACTTCCTCGTCATGGGGCTGACCGGCGGTGTCTGGATGGCCCGTGTCCCGGCGGCCAAGACGCAGGCGCACCTGTCGGACGGGACGCTCGGGCTGGCGCTGTTCGCTGTCCCGGTCGGGCTGGTGCTCGGCGCGGGGCTCGCCGAACGACTGATCGACTCGGCGGGTAGCAGGATCTTCGTCCGGGTATCCGGCCTTGGCTGCTGCGTGGCAGTCGCCCTGCCGGGTCTTGCCCGGAATCTGCCAGAGCTGATGGCCGCGCTGTTCATCATCGGGATCGTTGGCGGCTCGTTCGACGTGTCCACGAACGCACAAGGCGTCCGTGTCGAGGCCGCGTACGGGCGGCCGGTGATGACGTCGATGCACGCCTGCTTCAGCCTTGGCGCGATCCTTGGCTCGCTGGCCGGTGGCGGCTTCGCCTGGGCGGGTGTGGCGCTCCTGCCGTCGCTCGCCGCGGTCGGCGCCGTCGGCGCGCTCATCAACATCATCGCTGCCCGTTGGCTCCTTCCCGGCGGGCAGGTTCCGGCTGACCGTGCTGCAGGGGAATCCGCCAGCGTCACGCTCGCCCTGCCCGCAGGCGTAACGACGCCCGCGAGCCTTCCCGATCCGGCCAGCTCTGCCAAGCCGGCCAGCCCTCCCGGTCCGGCGAGCTCTGCCAAGCCTGCCAACCATGCCGAGCCGGCCGATCGTGATGCGAAACGGATTCGGCGGCTTGTCCTCGCGCTCGGCGTGCTCGGCATATGCGCGCTCGTCTGCGAGGGTGCGGCGGGCGACTGGTCCGCCGTGTACCTCAGGGACAACCTTGGCACCAGCGCGGGGTTCGCCGCGGTCGGCTTCGCCGCGTTCTCCGGCCTGATGACCCTCGGCCGCGGGTCGGGCGACCGGCTGATTCACCGCTTCGGTGTCGTCCGCGTCATCCGGGCGTGCGGGGTGGCCGCGACCGTCGGGATCGCGATGGCGCTGGCCACGCGGAGCCCGGCTGTCGCCGTTGCCGGGTTCGCGGCCTTCGGCGCGGGCCTTTCCATCGTGGTGCCCCAGGTGTTCGCGGCCGGCGGCCGCGCCGACCCGGCCCGCCCGGGTTCCGGCCTCGCAAAGGTAGTTGGTCTCGGCTACACCGGCATGGCGGCGGGCCCGGCCGTGATCGGCCTGGTTGCGGGCCGGACCGGGCTGCGCCTGGCGCTGGCCATCCTCGTCGTGCTCGCGTTCTGGATCGCGGTCGCGGCCCGAACGCTCACTCCGGGCGGGGAAACGCGTGGCGGCGTGGAGTACAAAAGTTCAAGACCCCGATCGCGGGACGGGCATCAGGCGGCATACCGTTACGACATGGACGACCGAGAGATCCTGGCGCGAATCAGCAACCTGATCGAGACTGAGCACGATCTTCGCAGCCAGCTCGCCGATGGCAGGCTCAGCTCGGAACTGGAGCGGGAGCGTCTTCGTTCAGCGGAGGAAGCGCTGGACCAGTGCTGGGACCTGCTCCGTCAGCGGCGGGCAAAGCGGGAGTTCGGAGAGAACCCGGATGGTGCCGCACCCCGTCCGGCGGCCGAGGTCGAGGGCTACCAGCAGTGATCCTCCGCAGGGAGCTCAGCAGGCCGGCCACGGTCTCGCGCGCTCCCCGTGGCCCGGGCCGGCGAAGTAGGCTCGGGGACGGACAAGCGAGCGAAGGAGCATCGTGCGTATCGCTAGGTTCGCCAAGGGCGATGGAGTTGCCTACGGCGTCGTTGAGGGTGAACTCGAGCAGCCGCTGACGATCGCCGAGTTGCACGGTCACCCGTTCGGCATTGACCCGGCGGGCGTCCGGTATACCGGGCATCGGTACCCCCTGGCTGAGGTGCGGCTGCTCGCGCCTGTGCTGCCGTCGAAGGTGGTGGCGGTCGGCAAGAACTACGCCGAGCACGTCAAGGAGATGCGCAAGCTATCAGGAGAAGACGAGCTGCCCGCGGAGCCGGTGCTGTTCCTCAAGCCGTCCACCTCGGTGACCGGTCACGGCGACCGGATCGCCTACCCGGTCAAGCTCACTGACAGGGTGGACTACGAAGGCGAGCTCGCCGTGATCATCGGCCGGCTCTGCCGGGACGTGCCGAAGGAGCGGGCGGTCGATGTGATCTTCGGCTACACCTGCGCGAACGATGTCACGGCGCGCGATCTTCAGTTCAAGGACGGGCAGTGGACGCGGGCGAAGGGGTTCGACACGTTCTGCCCGCTCGGCCCGTGGATGGAGACCGGCCTCGACCCGGCCGACCTGGGCCTGACCACCACCGTCAACGGGGCCGTCCGGCAGCACGCCCGGACGTCGGAGCTGCTCTGGGACGTGCCGTCGCTGATCGAGTTCGTATCGTCGGTGATGACGCTGCTCCCCGGTGATGTGCTGCTCACCGGAACGCCGGAGGGCGTCGGGGCGCTGACCGATGGCGACGAGGTCAGCGTGACGATCGAGTCGATCGGCACCCTCACCAACCGGGTTGTCATTCGCGATTTACCCGGGCCGGCGGAATTCAGCCGGAACTTACCCGGGCAAGCGGTCGCGCAGGTGGCGGAGCTGCCGCTCCACATGCGCCTTCGGCCAGCTGTGGCCGCTGTAGGGGAAGACCGCGATCTCCTTGTCCTGTACCGGGATCTCGTTGTAGGCGGCGAAGACCGTGGACGGCGGGCAGATGCCGTCCATCAGGCCGACGCTGACTAGGGTCGCCGCGCTGATCCGGCGGGCGAGCAGCGCGCAGTCGATGTAGCGCAGGGTGTTCAGCGCCGGCTCGATGAGCGTGACGTTCTCCGCCAGGAACTCGGGGATCTCGGTGTACGGGGCGCGGGGTGCCAGCGTGATGGCCCGCTGGATGTCGCACAGGAACGGGACGTCGGCGTGGCACACCGCGACCGTCTCGCCAGCCAGGGCCGCGGTGGCGAGCGCGAGTGCGCCGCCCTGGCTGGCGCCGGTGACCGCCACCCGGGCGCTGCCCGGGTCGGGCGACCCGGCGAGTTCGACCGCGGTGTCGACTGCGCGCACGGCGTCGGTGAACAGCCGGGTGAAGTAGTAGCTCTCCGGGTGCAGGATGCCCCTGGTCATGACCTGGGAGTTCTCCGGCCCGGTGGAGCCAGGCCCGTCGCCGGTGGCGCCGATCGTAGACCTGCCGCCCTGGCCGCGGCTGTCCATCACGAGGACGGCGTAGCCGAGCGCGGCGAGCAGGATGTGCTCGGACGGGGTGCCGCGCCCGCCGCCGTAGCCGATGAATTTGACCACGACGGGCCGGGCTGTGCCGTCGCCACCCGGGCGCAGGTACCAGGCTCTGACCCGGTCGCCGCCCGCGCCGGAGAACTCGACGTCGTACACCTCGAACGGGTCATAGAGCCCTGGCTGGTGCGGCGTGAGCGTGGGCGGACTGGCCTGCGCGCGGGCCTGCGCCAGCCGCGCGGCCCACCACTCGTCGAGCTCGTCAGGCTCGTCAGTGCTCGTGCGGTACTCACGCAGCCGCTCGAGCGGCATGTCAAACCAGGGCATGCAGCTCTATTTACCAGTGATAAGCAAGATATTTATCCCGAACGGACCGATCGTGACCGTATCCACGGCCTCAACCTCGTCCAGGGGGGTGAGCAGCTCCCCGGCGGCCAGCACGGGCTTGACCGTCAGCTGCTCGTCGGCATGGCTGGCGAGCACGGCGAACCTCCTGCCGTCGGGATGGACGAGCACGTCACAGGCCACCCGCGGGTCGTCGACGGTAACGGGCCGCCGCACGCCCGCGTGCGTGGCGAGCGCGGTGTACAGGGTGACCGTCGCGTCGGGGTTGACCCGGGGCGTGAGTGCGGCCATGTACTCCAGCGGGTAAGTGCACAGGATCAGCGAGCCCCGGCCCGCCTGGCGCCGCAGCAGCGCCGGCCGCCCGTGGGCGTCGGTGGCGATGACCTCGGCGGTGGTCGGGGTGACCGGGAGGTAGGCGCGGCTGTGCTCGCTGCCCGCGGCCAGCCACGATAGCGCGGTGCCCCGGGCCAGCCCGCCGAAGTCCCTGGTGAACGTGAGCTGCACGGTGTCGCCGTCGATGGGGTCGACGATGCCGACGTCGAGCTGATGCCGGACGCCGAACAGGTCGTTCAGCGCGCCGTAGGACGGGCCCCGGTGCCAGGAGACGTCGCCTGCGCTGTAGGAGACGTAGACGGTGGCGCCGGCCTGAGCGAGTTCTTCGAGTGCGCTCGCGGTGGGCGCGAGGAACTGCTTGACGGAGGGCGCGAGGTAGAGCCTGGCCCCCTTCTCGATGCCTCCGTCATCGCTGTCCCCCTTCCCCGTGTCCGACTCCCTGGTCAGCTTCGGCGGCAGGTCGGCGAGCCTGGCCGAGATGTATGCCTGCTGCAGCGCCTTCACGACGGCGACGTGGCTGTCGGGGGAGGTGAAGGGGTACTGGGTGTCGAGGTAGGACGACACGATGAGCGCCGTATCGGTGTCGGCGCGCGCGATGCGGGTGTGGTCGATGGCGGCGAGCGTCTCCGCGAAGGCATGCATCTCCCGGAGCGTTGCCTTGGGGGTGCCGGATGAGTCGGTGAGCCCGAAGTTCTGCTCGAAGGCGTGGTGCCGGTAAGGATCCTGGTGCGGCAGCGCGAAGTCCGTGTTGTTCCACGCGATCCAGCCGGTGGCTCCCGCCAGCAGCGTGCTGTGCAGGACGTGACGGTAGTAGCTGGCTGCGTTGGCCTCGGCGGCGAAGTCCGAGCTGACCCCGAACTCCTCCATGATCACCGGCTTGCCGAAGGTGCCCGCCAGCTCGCAGGCGATCGCGGCCTGGTAGCGCTGCCTGATGGGGTCGTCGCCGATGGGGTAGGTGTGCGGACCGAGGAAATCGGTGATTTCCGCGATGTCCGCAAGCCGGAACCCGTTGTCGGCGCCGGTCACCTCGATGCCCCAGGCCCCGTCGCCGAGCGAGAGCGGCTGGTGGCCGCCCGCCGCGCGGACCGCGTCCCTGATGATCCGCGCCCAGGTCGCGACGATTTCGTGGCCGGTGTCTGATCCGCCGTAGATCGGCATCTCGTTGCTGACCAGCCAGCCTGCGACCGCGGGGTGGTGGGCGAACCTGCGGACCATCTCGGCCGCGAACCAGGCCTGGCGGCCGACCAGCCACACGTCCTGGTACAGGTGCCTGCCCTGCCGCCAGGCAGGGTCCCAGTTCTCGCCGGACATGTGACCGACGATGAAGGTAGGGATGGTGCTGAGCCCCTGTTCGGTGTGCCGGTCGAGGAAGTTGCCGAACCGGGTGATCATCGTCTCGTCGATCCGGTACGGGTCGGGCATGAAATCCGGCCAGTAGAAGAACGACCGGGTCATCGTCAGGCCGTACGCCTTGAGCACGGCGAGCTCTTCCGTGATGACGGCGGGATCGTAGTTCCGCCACATCAGGGGGCCGCCGGTCCGGGACCAGAAGTTCGCGCCGAGCCAGCCGACGGGCGTCCCTCCCGCTGTGACTCGCGCGGTGTTTCTGCGCACTTGTGCTCCTCGCTCCCTCCCGGACCGGCCCCCGCTGTGATCCTGCACTATACCGGTTTAGCTTGCAAGGGTCTATGCTCAGTCCCATGTGACGGACGCGTCCGCGCATTTTCCCGGACGTGTCCGTGGATTTTCCGGGACGCGTCCCGGACGTGTCCCGCGTATGCTTAACCGGGATAGCTCGCCCGCGAGGGAGGTTCGGATGAAGCGTCCGACCATTGCCGACATCGCACTGCGCGCCGGTGTCACCAAGGCCGCGGTCTCCTTCGCGCTGAACGGGCAGCCTGGTGTCTCGGCGGCGACCCGGGAGCGCATCCTGGCGATCGCCGAGGAGATCGGTTTCCAGCCCAGCAGCGCCGCCAGGGCGCTGACCGCTGGCAAGGCCGAGGCGTTCGGCCTGGTGATCGACCGGCCCGCCCGCATCCTCGGCATCGAGCCGTTCTTCATGCAGCTTATCTCCGGCATCCAGGCCGAGCTCGCCGAGCACCAGGTCACGCTGCTGTTCACGATGACCGAGGACCCCGACGCCGAGATCGAGCTCTACCGCCGGTGGTGGGCGCAGCGCCGGGTAGACGGCGTCTTCGTCGTCGACCTCCAGGTGGACGACCGCCGGATCCCGGTGATCGAGAAGCTCCGGATGCCGGCCGTGGTCCTCGGCACCCCGCGCGGCACCGGAACGCTGCCGGCGGTGTGGCAGGACGACCGGGCCGCCGTTGACACCGTGGTCCGCTACCTCGCCGGGCTCGGCCACCGGCGGATCGCCCGGGTGGGCGGCCACGCCGCCTACTGGCACACGGTGCTCCGCAGTGACGCATTCGGCGCGGCGGCCGCCGCCGCCGGACTCACGGCGTTCTCGGTCGAAGCGGACTACACCGCGGAGCACGGCGCCGAGGCCACGGTCGGGCTGCTCGGCTCGGCCGAGCCGCCGACCGCGATCCTCTACGACAACGACGTGATGGCGGCCGCCGGACTCGGCGTGGCACAGCGAATGGGGATCAGCGTGCCGGACGGGGTGTCGATCATCTCCTGGGATGACTCGGCGCTGTGCGAGCTGATGCACCCCGCGCTGACCGCGCTTCGCCGTGACATCGCCGGCGCGGGCGCGGCTGCCGCGCGGATGCTCCGCGAGCTCGCGGGCGGGTCCCACCCCGGGAACATCGAAGAGCAGACGCCGGTGCTCCAGGTCCGGGCGAGCTCGGGGCCGGCCAGCATGCCGGCCCTCCCCGCCGTCGATCGGAGCCGGCGGACGGCGTGACTCCGTCCGCCGGATCGCAACCGAAGTCCGGCCTTGCGCGGGACGTAGGTCATCGGATTCGGGTACCGGCGGGCAAACCCGCCCAAAGCGTGCGGTTCATCAGCCTGACATTCGATCGCGATGTGAGTGAAACAAAGAAGGCTCTTTACTTGTCAGCTGCTTAGGGTTAACACTTAACCGGTATAGCCCACCTGTTCAACGGCGACATGGGGCGGCCGGGACTTCCGGCACGCAACCAGTCGCCGCGCCCAGAACGGACAAACACCCGCCAGGGTGGCTGTCAGGGAGCGGTGAACGTGCCAAGCGGCACGTGCAACTTTTCCGCTCCGCTGGCGGTCTATTCCTGGTGGGGTCATGACAGGACTTGCTAGTGAGGAGGTTCGAGCAGGTGAGTACCACGAGAACAAGCGGCAAGCGGTGGCGGTCCGCCAGATACGGGACCGCCGCCATTGCCGTGCTGGCGCTGGGAGTTGTCAGCGCCTGCAGCAACACGGCAACGAGCAGCACGCCATCGACAGGATCGTCGGCTACCGGAACGGCGGCTGCGTCCGGGGGCGGCAGCACCACCCAGTTCCCGCGCAACGAGACGCTGTTCACCAGCGGAACGATGTACGGGCCGCCATCCACCTGGAACCCGCTTAACACGGGTAACTACGAAACCGGCGCGCAGGGGCTCGTTTACGAGTCGCTCAACTTGTACAACCCGGAGAATGCCAGCAGCCCGTACATGCCATGGCTGGCGACGAACACGCCGAGCACCGGATGGCAGGGCAACAAGTACGTCATCGACGTCCGCTCGGGCGTGAAATGGAGTAACGGCACCCCGCTGACCGCGAACGATGTCGCCTTCTCCATCAACCTGGCGGCCGGCAACTCGCTCGACCCGTACAACCAGAACGTCACCGGCGCGCACGCCAGCGTCAGCGGCAACACCGTGACCGTGACGTTCAAGGGCACGCCGGGCTACACCGAGTTCAACGACTACCTGTGGAAGGCTCCGGTTCTGCCGCAGTCCATCTGGAGCAAGATCCCGGCTAGCCAGATTGAGACCTACGCGGACACCAGCCCGGTCGGCAGCGGCCCGATGACCCTGGACACCTACAACACGACGGAAGCCGCCTACCAGACCAACCCCAACTGGTGGGGCAAGAGTGCACTCGGCTTGAACTTCAAGTTCAAGTACCTGGTGGACGTTGTCAACGGCTCCAACGACCAGATGCTCGGCCAGGTGACTTCCGCCAACATCGACTGGAGCAACAACTTCCTGCCCGGCATCAACGGGCTGGCGACCACCCTCGGCGGCAACGGCGGCTACACGCTTAAGTTCTACTACCCGAGCTCCCCGTACATGCTGTCGGGGAACACGGTGTGGCTTGAGCCGAACACCGCCAAGGCGCCGATGAACAACGTCAACTTCCGCCGGGCGCTTTCCTACGCGCTGAACCCGCAGTTCATCGCGCAGAACGTCTACGGCGGCATCGCCACGGCGTCCAACCCGGTCGGCCTGCTGCCCAACCTGGTCCAGGCCGGCTACCTCAACCAGAGCGTGGTCAGCCAGTACGCTGCCACCTACAACCCGACCAAGGCCGAGGCGGCCCTCCGTGCGGCCGGCTACCACGGTCAGACCATCACCATCCAGGCCCCGGCCGGGTGGACCGACTGGGATCAGGCCCTGGGCACCATCAAGCACGAGCTCCAGGCTGTTGGCATCAACGTCAGCATTCTCGAGCCCACCTCGAACGCCCGCACCGACAACCTGACAAGCGGCAACTACGACCTGGCGCTGGACAACAACGCCACGCTGGACTCCACCCCGTGGAGCTACTTCCAGCGGGTGTTCCAGCTCCCGATCAGCGCTCAGCAGACCGCGCAGATGAACTGGGAGCGATACACCTCCCAGTCCGACTGGAGCCTCGTCCAGGAAGCGGGTACCACCCCGCCGAGCGACACGAGCAAGCTGAGCAGCATCTACGCCACCCTGGAGAAGGACTTCCTGCAGAACCAGCCGGAGATCCCGCTGTGGTACAACGGCGTCTGGTTCCAGGGCAACACCACGTACTGGCAGAACTTCCCGTCAAGCGGGGGCAGCGACCAGTACATTCCGGCCATGTGGCGCGGTTACCTCGGCGCCATGACCACGGTGTACGCGCTGGCGAACCTCCAGCCGAACCCGTCCGCGCCGAAGAGCTAGATCCGATTAGTCACTAGCACGGTCCCACAGTGACCCGTTTCCCGGCCCGCCTGAGTGCGGGCCGGGAAACGGGCCCCGGGATCGTCGAACCACGTCGAACCACCCCAGGAGCCTGTTCGTGCGGCGCTATCTCACCAGGAAACTCATCACCTACGTCCTGGCCTTCTTCGTCGGTGTGACCATCGACTGGCTGATCCCGCACCTGATGCCGGGTGATCCGATCCAGGGCTACCTGAGTAATTTCAGCCTCAGTTCGTCGTCCTATGCCGCCCTCTACAAGTCGTTCGCGCAGTCGTTCGGACTCAACGTCCCGCTCTGGCAGCAGTACCTGGACTTCTGGCGGGGCGTGCTGACCGGGAACATGGGCATCAGCCTCTGGGACCCGCCGAACTCCGTGACCTACCTGGTCTTCTCGGCCCTGCCGTACACGCTGGCGCTGCTCATCCCCGCGATCACGCTGTCCTATGTCCTCGGGAACCGGCTCGGCGCCGCGGCCGCCAGGCGCAAGCTGCTTGACAACACCGTGCTGCCGCTTGGCTACATTTTCCAGGCCATTCCGTACCCGTGGCTGGCGCTCATCGTGCCCTACCTGCTCGGCGAGGTGTGGCACCTGTTCCCGACTTCGGGCGCTTACTCGCTGACGCTGCGGCCCGCCTGGGACTGGACCTTCATCTCCTCCCTGCTCGACCACTGGTTCCTGCCGTTCCTCACCTTGTTCCTGGTGAGCCTCGGCGGCTGGGCCATCGGCATGCGGAACCTGGTGATCTACGAGCTTGAGAACGACAGCTCCCGGTACCTGCGGGCGCTGGGCGCGAGCGAGAGCGTGGTCCGCCGGTACGCCTACCGCAACGCGTCGCTGCCGCAGCTCTCCGGGCTCGCCCTCGCGCTCGGCATCGTCATCGGCGGCAACATCGTCACCGAGACCGCCTTCCAGTATCCCGGGGTAGGCAGCCTGCTGTTCCACGCGATCTCCGCACAGGATTACTTCCTGCTCCAGGGCATCTTCGTCTTCATCGTCGCCGGAGTCCTCATCGCTAACTTCGTCATCGACCTGGTCTTCGTCAGCGTCGATCCCAGAACCAGGCTCTCGATGCAGGGGTCGACATCATGAGTGAATCAGTCAGCGAGGTCCCGCAGTCCTCCGATGCCGTCCCGGCGGTCCCCAGCGACCCGGTGGGCTCCGCACCCGACGCCCTGGTCGCTTCAGGCACTGCGGTCGCCCCGGGCCTGGCGGCTGGTTCCGGCGGCGTGACGGCCGGGCGCCGCCGCAGTGACTTCGTTTACTACGGATTGCGGAACAAGAAGCTGGTCTTCGGCCTCGGTCTGGAACTCCTTCTCGTGCTGCTCGCGCTCATCGGGCCGCTGATCGCGAAGTACTCGCCTACCGATTTCACCGGCCATACCCTCGCGCACCCGAGCAGTAAGTTCTGGCTCGGCACCGACAGCCAGAGTCAGGATGTGTTCGCACAGCTCGTCAGCGGGCTGCGGACGAGTTACCTGATCGGCGCGATCGGCGCGGGATGCGCGTCGGTGGTGGGAATGGCGCTCGGCTTCATCGCCGGCTGGCGCGGCGGCATTCTCGACGAGGTGCTGCAGATGATCACCAACATCGTGGTGATGATCCCCGCGCTCGTTCTGCTCGTCGTCATCGGCGCGTACCTGCCGAACAAGCCCTTCTGGTTCGAGGGTGTCTTCATCGGCCTGACGACCTGGCCGTGGGTGGCCCGCGCGGTGCGGGCCCAGACGTTCTCGCTGCGGCAGCGCGAGTTCGTCGACATGGCCAAGCTGTCCGGCCGGCGTCCGTGGGAGATCATCGTCAAGGACATCGCGCCCAACATGGCGTCCTACCTCTTCCTCGTCGTCATTCTCCTCTACGGCAGTTCCATGCTGCTGGCGGCGAGCTATGACTTCCTCGGGCTGGGGGACCTCAACGTGGTGAGCCTGGGATACATGATGTGGCAGGCCTCATACGCCGCCGCGCTTAACTATCACTACTGGTGGTGGTTCATCCCGCCGGGCGTGGTGCTGACCGCCATGGTCGCGGCGCTGCTGGTCGCCAACGTCGGTCTCGACGAAGTCTTCAACCCGAAGCTGAGGGAACAGTGAGCGTCTCAGTAGAAAACCTCTCGGTGGCCTACCGCAGCCGCCGCGGCGACGTGACCGCGGTCGAGAACGTCAGCTTCACGCTGGCCGACGGCGAGATCATGGGCCTGGCAGGGGAGTCGGGCAGCGGCAAGTCGACGCTTGGCAACGCCCTCATTTACATGGACCCGAGGATGAAGACGACCGGCGGGAAGGTCACCGTCGACGGCGCGCCGCTGCCGATCTCGGATACCAAGGCGATGCGCCCGCTGCGGATGAGCCGGGTCTCCCTGGTTCCGCAGTACGCGATGTCCGCGCTGCCGCCCACCCGGAAGATCCGCAAGCTCATCACCGACCTGCTCAGGTCGCACCACGTCCAGGACAGAGCCGGGGTGATGACCGAGTTGCGTCGTCGCCTGGCGCTCATCGGCCTGAAGGACGACGTGCTCGACAAGTACTCCTTCGAGCTCTCCGGGGGCATGCGGCAGCGGGTGACGATCATCATGTCCACGCTGCTGAACCCGTCGCTGCTCATCGCCGACGAGGTGACCTCCGCGCTCGACGTCTCCACCCAGCGCGCGGTGGGCGAGATGCTCCTGGAATTCCGCGACCGCGGTTACGTCAAGTCGGTCATCGCGATCACCCACGACCTGTCGATCCTCGCGCAGATCGCGGACTCGATCGCGATCATGTACGCCGGGCGGCTGGCCGAGCGCGCGTCCACCGACGTGATCGTGAACAGCCCGCTGCACCCGTACACCCAGGCGCTCATCGCCTCGCTGCCGGAGGTGGGAGTCCGGCACGACGAGGTGACGCTCGTCGGCATCCCCGGCCGCCCGCCGTCGCTTGCCAACCCGCCATCCGGCTGCCGGTTCCGGACCCGGTGCCCGTTCGCCTTCGACAAGTGCACGGAGACACCGCCGTTCGCGGAGATCAAGCCCGGCCATCACGTCGCGTGCTGGAAGGTCAGCCAGGAACATGGCGTGACCGCGACGACAGGCCAGGACGCGACGGCAGGACAACAGCAGCCGGCCACCGGGCTGCCGCTTGAGGAGCAGGTATGACCACGGTAAAGCTCAACGAGGTCTCCAAGCTTTACGCCGCGACCTCGCGGGCCGGCGGCCTCACCCCGGCGCTGCGCAAGGTGAGCTTCGAGCTCGCGCCGGGCGAGGTGATCTCGCTGATCGGCGAGTCGGGCAGCGGCAAGACCACGATCGGCAGGATCTTGCTTCGCCTCACCCAGCCGACATCCGGCTCGGTGACTTTCGACGGCAAGGACATCAAGTCCTACTCAACCCGCGGCCTGCGCGAGTACTACCGGCAGGTGCAGGGTGTGTTCCAGGACCCGTTCAGCTCCTACAACCCGGTGTACCGGGCGGACCGGGTGTTCGATCTGGTGCGCAGCGTGTACTTCAAGGGCGACAACGACACGCAATGGTCCGCGCGGCTGGAACAGGCGCTCGACGCGGTGGCGCTGAACCCGGCGGACGTGCTCGGCAAGTACCCGCATCAGCTGTCCGGTGGCCAGCAGCAGCGGCTGCTGATCGCCCGTGCCCTGCTGCTGGATGTCAAGGTGCTGATCGCCGATGAGATCATCTCGATGCTTGACGCCTCTACCCGGGTGGACGTGCTGAACCTGCTGGTCAAGCTCAAGCGGCAGGGCCTGGCGGTCCTGTTCATCACGCATGACCTGTCGCTAGGCAACTACGTCTCCGACCGGACGGTCATCCTGCGGCACGGCGCGATCGTGGAGATGGGCGAGACGGCGAAGATCTTCGGCAACCCGCAGCACGACTACACCAAGATGCTGCTGTCCGCGGTCCCCGAACTGCACAAGAAGTGGCAGCACACGCCGCTCGGACCGGTCACGGTCAGCGCCAACGGTCACGGCGCCCGCGAGCACGAGCTCGTCGTCAACGGTGGCACCCTCGACGCGACCGCGACTACCACGCTGACTCACGCCAGCGTGCTCGACGAACTGACCCACGCGGAGCGGGTGGTCAAGCGCGACTTCCGCGCCGTCTTCGGCGGCAGCCGGGCTGTTGCCAGCGGCCGGTCCCAGGTCGCGGTGGCACTTGAACCCCCGGCGCTACACGAATTCGAACCTGGCCACCTCGTCGCCGAACCGGAGTAAGCCCGGGAGGCGACGTCTGGGGCGGCTGGTTCCGCTTTGGCGCTGAGGTCCGGGATTCGATACACTACATCGGCGCGGTACGGACGATCGCTCGGTGAGCGGTCCGCGTACCCGATGGGGTATAGGGTAATTGGCAGCCCGACAGATTCTGGCTCTGTTAGTCTAGGTTCGAGTCCTGGTACCCCAGCTTTCAGCGTGGCACGGCTGGCCTGAGATGGCCCCGTGCCACGTTTGCTTTCCGGGTCAGCGAATCCTGATATGCCAGGTATCGGCGGGTGCCCGGCTTGCCTCGTGTTGGCTGCACTCACCAGGAGGCGGTAAGGTGTAGCTCGCCGGGGATGCGGAACCCCCGGCGCATGTCTGGCCCCGTCGTCTAGAGGCCTAGGACGCCGCCCTCTCAAGGCGGTAACGCCGGTTCGAATCCGGTCGGGGCTACCACCCGCGTAGCGATCAAACCCCGGTCCCCCGTTGGGACCGGGGTTTGTCTTTCCCGCTGTCAGGAAGCGCGCTCCCAGCTGACGGAGAATCCGTTGCCGCTGCTGTTCAATGCGCCCGGCAGCGCCTTGATAGCACCGGAGTTGCCGACCATGGTGATCTCGTCGTCGGTGAACGATGAGATGACGCCGGAGGTCGTGCCCTCGGTCACGCTGGCGTTCGAGGCGGTCCACGAGGAGAAATCGGCCAGCGGGTAAATGCTGCTTGATCCGCTCGGGGCCTCCGCGATCCACTCGGCACTGCTATTCGCGCAGCTTGAGCAGGCTTGCGTGGTAGTGAAGCTGTCGGCGCTGTGGGTCGCGTCAGTGACCGTGAGCGTATAGCTCGAACCGCTCCTCGTTACGGTCGCGGTGATCGCATCCCCGGCGGCGGCAGTCTGGCCGACCACCTGGATGGCGTTGGTCGGGTACATCTCCCACCAGGTGTACTGGTACGACTTGCCCCGGTAGCACTCAATCAGCGTCCCGTCCTGCTCGACGGAGCTGCTGCTGTATCCGTCGATGCCGACCCAGAACGCGGCGAGCTGCTCCTTCCGGCTACTGCAGCTGGCCGATGGCTCCGTCCAGCTCGCGCTGACCTTGCTGAAGGAGCTGCCGGTGTCCGCGTAGCCGGACCAGTTCGTGGACTGCACCTGCGACTGGCCCTTGAGCTTGCCGGGCGAGGAGACGCCCGTCCGCTGATTGAGGGGGTGCTGCCCGATCACGAGGTTCTTGACGGCCGCCGTCGCGAGCGCCTTCGCTTCGGTGGCGGCGGACGGGGTGCTGCCATACGTCATGGGTCGAGCGCTAGCGCTGGCCACAGTGCCGGCGAGCAGCCCGATCGCGGGGATGATGGCGGCGAGGGAATAGAGGAGGAACCTGCGAGGACGATCTGCCATGGGGGCGCCTCTCTTTCGGCACAGCCAGGTTGCTGTGTCCGTCGTTGTCAAGAATGGTAGCTATTGTCACTTTTCTGTTCAATGCATTGACATTTTGTGATTTTCGCGATCAGTCTCTCGGTAAGTTCTGCGGCAGCTCAGTGGTGGCTCGGCAGGGCGCCGAGGGCGCTCAGGCCGTTGAGGAAGATCTGCACGCCAACCGCGACGAGCAAAAGGCCGAGTAGCCGGGATGCGACCTCGAGGATGCTCTCGTGCAGTCGCCCGATCAGCGGCGCGAACGACAGCATGCACCCCGCGTCGAAGATCGCGACTAGTGCGAACGCGCCAGCCACGGTCGCCCGGGTCGACCAGTCGGTGGCGGTCAGCGACTCCTGAAGGTCCGCGGCCAGCGCGAGCGGGCTGACCACGAATGGCACCAGCATCGCGCGGAAGCCGCTGGACACTAGGTGCTGGGGATCAAAGTCCTCGTTGACGCCCGTTTCCGTCGCGCGCTCCAGGGGGTCAAAGTGCAGGCCGAGCACCTGACCGACCGCGTATATGACGAACACCAGGCCGGCCGCGAGGTCTAGGCCGGCGATGGTGATATGAAAGAACGTCGCGATCCACGGGGAGGTGAGCGCGAGCAGCGCGCCGACGCATGCGGCGGTGACGGCGCTGGCCACGGCTACGATGCGCAGCGAGCGCGGGTCAAGCACACGCGCGATCCGGCCATAGGTCAACAGCACCTTCTGCGGGCCGAGCAGCGCCAGGAATGTGACGAATGCGTCGGCGAGGTCGAGGCTGCTCATGGCCATGATCATGTCGTGGCCGACGGCCAGGAGCAGCCAACGACACGCGAGATGCACGCAAGGCCCCGGGCCTGTGTATTATTGGCCACGTGTCACGGTGGTATTGGCGCTTTACGACGGCTCCGGGTGGAGCCGTGCGTAGTCCTGCGCGCTAACCACCACCCGGAGCCAGCCGCGGACGAGGTACAAGCCTCGTCCCAGTCAAAGGGCGCAGCTGGCTCGCGGGAGGCCCCGGGCACGGCGCGCCCGGGAGGAGAAACCCCGATGTCACGCGTCAGGGATACCAGGATCGCCGGCTACGAGCCGCTGCTTTCCCCGGCCGCGCTACTCGATGAACTGCCGCTCGGCGAGGCGCGTGCGCAGACCGTTGAAGCCACGCGGGCCGACGTCCGCGCGGTGCTCGGCGGCGAAGACGACCGGTTGCTGGTGGTCACCGGCCCCTGCTCGGTGCACGACCCGAAGGCGGCGCTCGATTACGCCGACCGGCTGTCCGGGCTGCGCGCGCAGTACGCCGATGACCTGCTGATCGTCATGCGCGTCTACTTCGAGAAGCCGCGCACGGTGACCGGCTGGAAGGGCCTGATCAACGACCCGGCCATGGACGGCTCCTTCGACGTGCACCGCGGCCTGCGGACCGCGCGCTCCTTGCTGCTCGACATCCTGGGGTCTGGCATGCCAGTCGGCTGCGAGTGGCTGGACCCGATCACCCCGCAGTACATCGCCGACACCGTGACCTGGGGCGCGATCGGCGCCCGGACCACCGAGAGCCAGGTGCACCGGCAGCTCGCCTCCGGCCTGTCGATGCCCGTTGGCTTCAAGAACGGCACCGACGGCGACGTCCAGGTGGCGGTGGACGCGTGCCGCGCCTCGGCGACCAGCCACACCTTCTTCGGCGTGACCCAGGCCGGCGCGGCGGCCGTGGTGACGACCACCGGCAACACCGACACCCACGTGATCCTGCGCGGCGGCCGCGGCGGCCCCAACTACTCCGAACCGCACGTCTCCAAGGCGCTCGACCTGATCGCGTCGGCCGGCTTGCCGCGCCGCATCATGGTCGACGCGAGCCACGGCAACAGTTCCAAGGACTACCGCCGCCAGCCGGCCGTGGCCGATTCCCTCGCCGAACAGCTAACCGACGGCGAAAGCGGCATCGTGGGCGTGATGCTCGAAAGCTTCATCGTGGCGGGCCGCCAGGAGCCGGGCGACCCGGCGACCCTGACCTACGGCCAGTCGGTAACGGACGCGTGCATGGACATCGGGATGACTGCTGACACCCTGGAGACTCTCGCCGCGGCGGTGCGGGCCCGGCGGGCAGATGCCGACACCGACGCTCAGCCGCGCCTGGCCTTGGCGGACTGAAGGATGTAGCGGCCGGCCGTCTCGTAGCTCTCTTCGGATAGGGCCAGGTGCTGGCGGGCGGCCAGTACGTTGCGCAGGTGCCGCTGCATCGGGTTCGTCAGGGCGAGAACCCGGCCGCCGCCGTACCTGAACAGGTCGCTGACCACGTCGGTGCAGGTCTCCACCGCGTAGACCGAAGCCGTCGTGACGGAGAGCTGCAGTTCCTCATCTGGCGTCGTGCCCGCGACAGCACTTTCCCATGCAGCGGCCATCGCCTCACGGTGCACCGCCCGGGCCGCCCGGATCCGGGTTTCCGCGCGGCCGAGCTCCTTGTGGAAGACGGCGCGCTCACTCACGGTGGGCCCGCCGGGGAAGCGGGCGGTGTGGGTGGACAGCTCGGTCATGTCGTCTAGGGCGCGGCGAGCCAGGCCGATCGCCAGCGGCGGCACCTCGTTGGAGACGAACGCGGGCATCCCCAGCCTGAACAGGTCGCCGCCGCGGACCGCGGGGGCACCGAGGTCGTAGGTGAGTTCCTCGGGGATGAAGACGCCGTCGACGGAGAAGTCGAGGCTTCCGGTGCCCTGCAGGCCGGCCACATGCCAGTTGTCGATGACCTCGGCCTGCGCCTTGGGGACAGCGAAGACCATCATCCGCTGGAACTCCGTGCCGGCCGTGACGCCGGCGTTGGTCTGGCCGCCATTGCTGGCGGGCCCCGTACTGGCTTGAACAGCCTCGGCTGACCCGGCCTCTGTCGCGCCAACGGGCTTGAACGCACCGATCAGCCAGTCCGCGTGGACGATGCCGCTGGAGAACCCCCACCGCCCGGTGACCAGGTACCCGCCGCTGACCGGGGCGCCGGTGCCGCGCGGCGCGAGCTGCCCCGCGATGACCGGCCGGGTTGCCGCGGCTAGGGTGGTGGTCCCCGCCGAGTCCCCGTCGCCCGGCCCGAAGATCCGCCGCGCGCCCGCCTCCGGGAGCCAGCCGCCTGCCAGGCCGTTGCAGCCGGCGCCGATCATGGCAGCCCAGGCGGTGGACGTGTCGACGTAGGCGAGCTCCTCGATCACGTCGCAGAACTCGACCGGCGGCAGCGGCGTGCCGCCGAGCTCAGCCGGCGTCTTGAGCCAGAACAGGCCAAGCGAGCGCAGCACCGCCACCGCGTCGTGCGGCAGCGTGCGCAGCTCCTCGGCACGGTCCCCGGCCGCCTCGAACTTCTCCCTGTTGCCACGGATCCCGGCAAGCAGTTCGTCGCGCAGCGCGCTCATGAGCTGGCCTGCCCGACGTGCTCCTGGCCGGCGACGCCGAGCGGGCGGAGGGCCGGCATGACCTCGGTGGCGAACAACTCAGTGCTGCGCAGCACCTGCTCGTGGGTAGCCGGCCCGATCGCGAACAGCCCGATCAGCTGACCGAACCCGCCCAGCTGGTCGTACAGCTGGCTCAGCCGTTCGGTGACGGCGGCGGGCGAGCCGACCACCGCCTGGCCGTTTGCGAGCAGGTCCGCGTAGTCCCCGCCGAGCCCGCGCAGACCGGACGCCAGCACGCCGCGCAGCGAGCCGGGGGACATGTACCCAGGCGGCGTCACCATCTCGGCCGTCTGCTTCAGCCCCTTGCGATACAGCCACTCGATGACCGGGCGGGCTTCCGCATGCGCCTGCTCGTCGGTCTCGGCAACGTAAATCGGCACCGAGAACGCGATCTTCTCCGGGTCGGCCACGTACCCGAGGTCGGCCGCGGCCTGCCGGTACCCGTCGAACCAGCGCCGCACGATGCGGGTTGGCGCGTACACCGACATATAGGTGTACTTCCGTTCCGCGCAGAACTTCATCGTCTCCGTCGAGCCGGCGCCGGGGATGTAGATCGGCGGGTGCGGCTGCTGGATCGGCCGCGGCCAGAGGTTCACGTACCGGTACTCGTAGTTCTCCCCGTACCAGGAGAACATCTCTTCCGAGGTCCACGCCTTGATGATCAGGTCGTGCGCCTCGTTGAACCGGGACCGTGACTTGGTCGGGTTGATCGAATGCCCGAAGTACTCCCAGCCGATTCCGCGCACGAACCCCGAGTCCACCCGCCCGCCGGACATCAGGTCGAGCATCGCGATCTCCTCCGCCACCCGCAGCGGATTGCCCCTGATGCCGATGGCGTTGCCGAGCACCATGATCCGCGCGCTGGTGGTCCGCCGGGTGAGCGCCGCGGCCATCAGGTTGGGCGACGGCATGAGCCCGTACGCGGACTGGTGGTGCTCGTTCACTGCCAGTCCGTCGAAGCCCAGCTTGTCGGCGTACTCGAGCTCGTCCAGGTACCTGCTGTACAGGGCCGACCCGAGCTTGGGGTCGAAGTTGGCGTTCGGGTAGGTGAGCGCCGACGACTCGTACTTCTCGTCAAAGTCGTCTGGCAGGTACGGGTAGGGCATCAGGTGGAAGAAGCTGAACTTCACCGGCTGGCTCCGCTCTCGGCGAGGGGGTGCGACGCGAGGAACTCAGTGACGACAGCGGCGAATTCGGCAGGCCGCTCGAAGTACATCGCGTGCCCGCAATCGGCGACCTCAGCGTACGCCGCGCCGGGGATCGACGCGGCGTACCGCTTCGCGTGCTCGACCGGGATCAGCCTGTCATCGGACGGCGCGACCGCGAGCGTCGGCGCGGTGATCCTGCCGAGCCGCCGCAGCAGCTTGGGATCGGAAAGGAACGGCACCCAGCTGAACCGGGCCAGCGAGGTCGCTTCGCGGTAGGCGGCGATGATCGCGTCGAGGTCGGGTGCGGCACCAGGCGGTGGCGCTGGCGCGGGTGGCGGCGGGTTGTTGAACAGCGTCGCCGTCAGCCGGTCGGGCGGAAGCAGGAACAGGTCGGTCACCGGATGCTCAGGCAGCCGCAGGCCCGCCGCGGACAGCAGGGTGAGCGACCCGATCCGGTGCGGTGAGTGCACCGCCAACTCGGCCGCGATCCAGCCGCCGAAGGACGCGCCGACCACGTGCGGCCGGTCCAGCCCGAGCGCGTCGAGCACGTCCAGGTAGTGATACACGAGGTCGTCGATGGCTTCCACCGCAGGGAAGTCGTCCGACTTTCCGAACCCGGGATGGTCGGGTGCGATCACCTCGAACCCAGCGTCAGCGAGCAGCCCGTGGAATTCCAGCCACTGCCCGGCCCCGCCGGCCGCGTGCAGGAAAAGTACCGGTTCCCCCGTGCCGCCGCGCAGCAAGTGCACCCTCCCCCCGGCAAGCTGAAGGAACTCCTCCGCAGGGGTCACCTCTGTCACCGCGCTGCCTCCTGTACCGGTCCGCCAGCCTTCGCACGCGTGAGGCCAGAATCGGCCGCCCGCGGCAATGGCGTCAAGCCTGTTGCACAGACACCGATCCACGGCTGTGGTCGGCAACGATCACCGTCACTGGTCTTTGGCTTCCCGCTCGCCTAGCCAGCGGGCGATGGTCGTGTGGTCGGAGTCCGGCGGGAGGTCGGCCAGTGCCGCCTCCCACGTGGCCAGGACTGCTTCAGAAGCCAGCGCTGGCACGCCGGTGGCATGCTCAATGCCCAGGGCGAGCTTAAGGTCCTTGACCATCAGCCTGATGGCGAACCCGGCGTCGTACTTCTCGGTCAGCACGAAGTTGGGCCACTTGTTCTCGGTCGACGCAGACCGCCCGCTCGCCGCGTTGATGATCTCGAGCATCACCGCCGGGTCGAGGCCGAACCGGCGCCCGGCGATCAGCGCCTCCGACGTCAACAGCAGGTGCCCAGCCGACAGCAGGTTGTTCAGTGCCTTCACCGCGTGCCCTGCGCCCACATCGCCGGCGTGCACCACCCGGGACCCGATCGCGGACAGCATCGGCCGGAACCGCTCGAACGCCGCGGCCGGCCCGCCCACCATCACGGCGAGGGTCCCTGCCCGCGCCCCGGCGACGCCCCCGGACACAGGGGCGTCGATCAGGGTCACGCCGGCCGCGGCGGTCCGCTCCGCCAGTACCCGGGTCCGTGCCGGGTCCGACGACGACATATCGATCACAGTCGACCCAGCCGGCAACGCGGCGAGCAGCCCCGCGGACAGCAGCACGTGTTCGACCACATCCGAGTCGGGCAGCATCAAGATCACCGCGTCCGCGCCGTCGCCGACCGACGTGAGCTTGGCGACTGCGGTCACCCCGCCGCCTGCCTCGCCCCCGCCGATGCCGGCGAAGTTGCCCATGGCCTCGGCCGACGTGTCGAACCCGCGCACGCGATAACCGGCTTGCACCAGCCGCCGCGACATCGGGATCCCCATGTTCCCGAGCCCTACGAACCCGGTGACCCCAGCGGACATCATGCCTCCCCGTCCGTGCCGGAACCCGCTGTGGCAGGACGCGCCGCGCCGGAGGCACGCTCGTAGAGCCGCACCCCGCCCGCCAGGTCCCCGATCGCGTCCACCACCCGGTTGCTGATCAGCTCCCCGTACCCGAGATTGGCCGCCGCGCCGAATGACGCCAGCGGCCCGGCTGCGTTCAGGCAGGGCACCCCGAGTTCTCGCACGTGGTCGACGTAGGCGACCACGTCCTTGGTCATCAGGTTGCTGGTCAGCCCGCCTTCCAGGTAGTCGCCCTTGATGATGTGCGGGAACCGGTTGGTGCTCGCGTAGCTGACCCCGCTTGAAGAGTTGATCACGTCAAGCACCGCGGCCAGGTCCAGCCCCGCCGCCTTCGCCGCGACCATGACTTCGGCGGTCGCCGCGAGGGTGACCGCGTTCAGGAAGTTGTTCAGCAGCTTGGTGGAGTGCCCCGACCCGCTGGCCCCCATGAAGACGATCTTCGAGGCAATCGGACCGAACACCCAGCGCACCGACTCCAGGACGTCGGCTGACCCGCCGGCCATGATCGTCAGCGTCCCCTTCTCCGCCGCCGCGGCCCCGCCGGAGATGCCGGCGTCCAGCAGGTGCACGCCCCGCTCGCCGAGCAGGTCGTGCAGCCGGCGCGTGGACGCCGGTGCTGAGGTGGAGAGATCGATGATCACCTGCCCGGGCCGCGCGAACGAGATCAGCCCGTCGGCCTCGGGCCGGGTGCCGAGCACCACTGCCTCGACGGCCTTGCTGTCCGGCAGCGACAGCAGCACGGCCTCGGTCCCGTCGCACACTGCCCCGAGATCCGCGGCAGCCGCTGCCCCGGCCGCCGCCGCCTGGCCGGGACGCACGTCGTAGCCCACCACGCCGATGCCAGCGCCGGCCAGCCGCCTGGTCATCCGCCCGCCCATGTTCCCGAGCCCGACGAACCCGACCCGTCGTCCGCTCACAGTTGTTACCCCTTTCCGGTCCCTGCTGTCAGGATTGGGTTCGCCGGTAGGTCCGCTCGTCGAGCGCGCCGAAGTCCCAGGCGCCCGCGCCGCCGGAGGACCGTACGGTGGACACGATCGCGGAACCGCCGTCGACCGACACGACCTCGCCCGTCATGTACGCCGCGTCGTCGGAGAGCAGGAACGCGACGACCGATGCGATCTCGTCTGGTGTCCCCGCGCGGCGCAACGGCGCGGTCGAGGCCCGCCGCACCATGTCATCCCGCCCGGCGGCCGAGAACAGGTCGGTGGGCACGATTCCCGGCGCGACCGCGTTGACCCGGATCCCCAGCGGCCCGCCGTACATGGCGCCACCATGCAGCAGCCCGAGCACCGCGTGCTTGGAGGTCTGGTACGCGATCAGGTCCGCGCTGCCGCGCAGCGACGCGATCGACGCGGTGAGCACGACGCTCCCGGTACTGCCCTGGTCCCGGTACGCCCGGAACGCGCCGCGCAGCCCGAGGAAGATCCCGCGCACGTTGACCGCCAGAACCCGGTCGAACTCTTCGGCGGACAGGTCGGGGAACGCGCCGGTGGTCCCCGGAATCCCCGCGTTCAGGTGATGGAAATCGATTTGCCCGAACGAACCGGTGGCCTCGCGCAGATACCCGGCCACGCCTTCTTCGGTGCTGACGTCGGCCGCGACCCAGGCGCTCTCCGCGGGCAGTGACTCCGCTACCTTCCGCGCACCCTCGCCGTCGATGTCGACGACCACGACCCGGCATCCCTCCGCGGACAGCCGCCGGGCCGTCGCCGAGCCGAGGCCGCCCGCGCCCCCGGTCACGATGGCTACCTTGCCCGCGAGGCCCCGCTGGATGCCGTTGCTCACGCCCCGGATCGTCTCTCCGCTGCGGCCACGATGTCCACTGTGCCGGGACACAAGAAAACCCGCAGGTAGTTAACCGTAGCCTGCCCCCTGCGCAACGGTTTATGGTCGAATCACCAACACCGCTCGCCGGACGGAGGCCCGATGCAGGACGGCAGCAGCGCATTTGACGAGGACGATCTCCCGGTTCGCCGGGGGTCCGGCCGCGTTGACGCGACGGTCTTCCGCGACACGCTCGCCCGGGTGCCGACCCCGGTCACCGTGGTGACCTCGCACACCGACGGCCGGCCGCACGGTACCACGGTGTCGGCGTTCTGCTCGCTGTCGCTCGACCCGCCGATGATCCTGGTCTCCCTCGACCTGCGTTCCGACCTGCTCAAGATCATCACCGAGACCGGCCGGTTCGGCGTCAACGTCCTCGCCTCGGGCCAGGCGTCGCTGGCGACCTCGTTCGCGCGCAAGGGTGCCGACAAGTTCACGGGCGTCGCCTGGTACATGGACCACGGCGCGCCGCGGCTGGCCGGCAAGGGCCAGTGGCTGGTCTGCCGGACCGATCAGCTCGTCACCGCCGGGGACCACGTGATCATCATCGGCCTGGTCGAGCACGCGGATACGCACTCCTTCGAGCCCCTGCTGTACCGCCAGCGCGCCTACGGAACAGTTACCCACATGCGCAGCTAAGGTTAGGGTCAAGAAAACTCCACGGGATAATCCGTCACGAGATCTTCCTCGCCGGATTATCTTGCGGCGGCACTCTGGTCGCGCCTCTCGCAAGATGGACAGCGGGGGTGTCTACGGGAGACGATCCTTCGTGTGAGCGAGAGCGCGGTGATCCGGGCGGAGCTGCTTGCCGAGATCCGGCGTCGCCGGGGCGACTTCGAGGCGGCCGGCAGCCTGGCCGAACAGCGGCGGAACTTGCCCGCCGGGACGATGGCGACGCTCCGCGAGCTCGGCGCGTTCTGGCTGAAGACGCCCGCCGAGCTGGGCGGGACACCGCTCGACCCGCTCGACTTCTGCGACGTGCTCGAGGAGTTCGCCTTCGCCGACACCGCGGTGGGCTGGGCGGTCATGGTCGGCAACGGGGGCACCGGCACGGCTGGCGGCTGGCTCCCGGACGCCGGGGCACACCAGGTGTTCGCGGGCGGTGCACGGCCGCTTGTCGTCGGCACCCCCGGGCCGCGCGGCACCGGACGCCCCGTCAGCGGCGGGTTCCAGGTGAGCGGGCGGTGGTCCTTCGCCAGCGGCTGCGATCACGCCGACTGGCTGATCGGGGGTTTCCGGGAGACTGGCGCCGACGGCAGGCTAATGGTCGCCATCGTGCCAAGAGAGCACGCCGAGGTGATCGACAACTGGCGGGTCGCCGGGCTGCGCGGCAGCGGCAGCTTCGACTTCGCGCTGGACGACGTCTTCGTGCCCGCGTCGCTGACGTTCGAACGGGCCGCGAGCGCCTGCCGGGGCGGCGCGCTGTTCAACGTGGAAGCGCATGTGTTCCTGTCCAACGAACTGCCGCCGCTCATGGTCGGGATGGCCCGCCGGGCGCTGCAGGAGATGATCCGGCTCGCCAGCCAGACCGCGCGGTTCCCGGGCGGTCCCGCTGTCGCCGAGCGGACGGTCTTCCATAAGCAGGTCGGCCGCGCCGAGGTGAGCATCCGGGCGGCCAGCGCCGCGCACCGGGACGCGGTGGCCTCGACCTGGGCGGTGGCGCGCACCGGGAGGCAGCCGTCGGCGAGCGACCACATCGCCTTGACGACCGCCTCGGTCTTCGCCGCGGAAACGTGCACTGACGTGATCAGCGACCTGTTCCGCTACGGCGGCGGGCGGCTGCTCGCGGACTCCGACCTCATGCAGCGGCTGCTGCGTGACATGCTCGCCGCCCGTCAGCACATCGGCCTCAGCGAGGAGGCGTACGAACGCGCCGGCCGCGAGCGCATCTCCTCGCGACAGCGAGAACGTCGATAATGACTGCTCGCCTTAACTGGAGGAATGCTCGGTTGGACATGATCTCGTTCGGGACGGTGTTCCTTGAGCTGGTGTTCGGGCATCTCCCCGAGCATCCGCGGCCCGGCGAGGAAGTCTTCACCGACGATTTCGCGGTCTCCTGCGGCGGTGCCGTCACCAGCGCCAGTGCCGCCGCGCGAGCCGGGATTCAGGCAGGGCTGTGCACTGTGCTCGGCAACGATCTGGGTTCCCGCGTCGTCCGCACGCACTGCGATCGCGAGGGCGTTGACCTGATGCCCTCGATCCAGGTGCCTCGGCGCAGCGCCGGGATCACCGTGGTGCTGAACTTCGGCGGCGATCGCGCCTTCGTCACCCATCTCCCGCCGCGGCCAGCCGGAGAGCAGCCCGAGATCGACCGCTGGCACGACGTCCTGCTGCGTGAGCGACCGCGCTGGTGCTATCTGCATGCCCGTCCCGGCGCGCCGGGCCTGCTGCGCGCCGCCAGGGCCGCGGGCGTGCGGGTGATGCTGGATACGTCGCCGGGCGAGGCGTGGGAGCGCGATCTGGTCATCGAGTGCGTTCGCTTGGCCGACGTGTTCGTGCCCAACGAGGCGGAGTTGCGGCGGGTGACCGGCGCGCAGACCCTCGAGTCCGCCGTATCGGCTGCGGCGGCGTGGGGAACGCCGGTTGTCGTGAAGCGTGGCGCCGCCGGCGCGCTGGTCGTCGAGGCCGGCACGGTCGCCGAGGTCCGCGACGGCGTCCAGCCCGTCATCGCGCGAGACCTGACCGGAGCAGGCGACTCGTTCGCCGGGGCGCTGATCGCCGGACTGCTGCGCGGAGTTCCGCTTGCCGGTGCGGTCGTGGCGGCGAATCAGGCAGGCTCGGAGGCGGTCTGCCGTCTCGGCGCCGTCGGCGAGGTCGAGATGGGGTCCGGCAGCGCGCTCGACGAACTGCTGACGGTCGCGATGGCGGAGTCGTCTGTCGTTGCCTCGATCCAGGGCAGCCGACGGCCGGCAACGGAACCCGGTAGCGGAGCGTGACTCTTGAAGCTAACGATTCTCGGCGGGGGCGGCGTCCGGATGCCGGCTTTCGTCCGCGCGGTACTGGCCACCAGGCCGGAGGTCTTCCAAGAGATCTGCCTGCTTGAACCGGATGGATCGCGGCGGGACACGATCTGCAGGCTGGCCGTGGAAATTGCCGCTGTCCTTGGCCAGCACGCGACGGTCCGGGTAACCGGTGATGCCGCCGAGGCGTTCACCGGAGCGGACTACGTCTTCTCCGCGATCCGCGTTGGCGGTGACCGCGGCCGCGTCATCGACGAGGAGGTGGCGCTGCGGCGGGGCCTGGTAGGCCAGGAGACGACCGGGCCTGGGGGCTGTGCCATGGCGCTGCGCACCATCCCGGTGGTCCTCGCCTACTGCGAGCTGCTCGCCGAGCTCGCGCCCGGTGCGGTGCTGATCAACTTCACGAACCCGGCGGGCCTGATCACCCAGGCGATCTCCGCGCAGGGCAAGGTCAAGGTGGTCGGGGTATGCGATACGCCGGGTGGCACCATCGAGCGCCTGGCGGCCTTCCTTGGGGTCAGCGGCTACGACTTGAGCGGCGCCTATGCGGGCCTGAACCACCTCGGCTGGGTGTGCGCAGTGCAGGCCGATGGCGTCGAGCGGATAGCCGAGGCGCTAGCCAGGTTCGAGGAACTGCAGCGTTCCGACCATTCCTTCGCGGCCTTCGACCCGGCCCTGGTGCGCCGGATCGGCGCCATACCGACTGAGTACCTGTACTACTTCTACGACTCCAGGCGTTACGTCGACGGGATCGCCAGTGCCGGAGCCAGCAGAGGGCGCGACGTGCAGCGCCTGAACCAGGAACTGATGGCGGCTCTGGGCAAGGCATTCGCCGACGGCGACGTGCACGATGCCTGGTCGGCCTACGAGATGCTGCTCGGGGTGCGCCGGGACACCTACATGCGGGCCGACACGCAAGGCGACAACGGACAGGGCGAGGCGCGCGCCCGGCGGGCAGCCACCGAAGCGAACCCGATCACCGGCGCTCGCATCGGCGGCTACGAGGGTCTGGCGCTCCGGGTCATCGACGGGCTGGCCGGACGCGGCCCGCAGCAGGTGATCGTCAATACGGCGGCCGGCGCCAGCCTCGGCCTCGACCCGGCGGACGTCGTTGAGGTGCCCGCCCGGGTTGACGCGAACGGCCTGTCGCCGCTCGCGGTACCGCGCCTCCCGCGCTCGGCACTTAGCCTCGTCATGCAGGTGAAGGAGTACGAGCGGGGCATTGTCGAGGCGGCGCTGAGCGGTGATGCGGAACTGGCCAGCGTTGCGCTGTCCCAGCACCCGCTAGTTCCGGGCATCACCGAGGCCAGGGCGCTCATCGCCGAATACGCCGAACTTCACGGCCAGGCCCTGGCCTACCTGCGCTAGGAACCAGCCTCGACGGTCCCGCGCTGAAAATCAGCCTTGGAAGCCCGTGTGCTGCGTGCTTGCCGGGGCGGCGCCAAACTGCGTGCTGGCGCGGAGCCGGCGCTCGGCTGCCGGGTCTGCCTCCAGGAAGTCGAGGCCGAGCAGGGCGGCGCCGGCCACCGGCGGGACGTCAACGATGCGCGGCACAGCATCCGGCGCGGCGGTAGCGAGCTGCCGCTCGATCGCGGCCGTGAGAAGCGGGTTGCGCGCGGTCAGCACGCC
>Ga0123356_10000428_pt1 | contig 48108 bp, 42 predicted proteins | sample TergutEmb28metaG_2_FD_92546 | JGI IMG/M metagenome (GOLD analysis project Ga0123356, IMG submission 92546) | Embiratermes neotenicus P3 segment gut microbial communities from Petit-Saut dam, French Guiana - Emb289 P3 | ecosystem: Host-associated > Arthropoda: Insects > Digestive system > Gut ...
GGCGGCTTCGGAGGCGGCGGTCGTTCCGGCGGCGGGTTCGGCGGCTTTGGCGGAGGACGCTCAGGCGGCGGGTTCGGCGGAGGCGGCGGTCGTTCCGGCGGCTTCGGCGGAAGAAGGTAATTAAACAGGCATCTTAATGCTCACTTACTACCTTCGTTTCATTAAATGGTACAAGGCGCAGCTCAGCTCAATGGCTGATGAAAACCGTTCGGACGGAGTCTTTCTCATCGACCTCTCTATGACACCCTGCAAGCCTTCGGAATACCCGCAGAACTTAAATTTTTGAAAAGCACCGCCCGCAGTAACAAGCGGGCGTTTTCCCGTCATTAAATGATACATAGTTGCTCCGAGACTGTATATATCAGAAAGCCCCCAATCAATATTGATAAATCTTATGCAGCTTGAGGTGTTCTCCGCCACAACAAGCTCTGTTTTACAGTCACCGGTTTTTAAAACTGTTTCAATACGCTCCGAATAAGCTTTCACAGCATTTGAATATGAGTTTTTACACAATTTGAAGTACTCAAGCTGTTCGGGCGAGGCATAACCCATACTCCGGCTGACTACCCCCGTATAATTTCCGCTGACCAGAGCGGAATTAAAATCAATAAGGCACACATCGCCGTATATTGTAAGGATGATATTGGCAGGCTTTATGTCACGGTGAAAAATATTGCGCTTATGAATAGCACCCAGAGCAGATGACAACTGGGAATACCATTTGAGTAACTGCTCCTCAGTAAAACGCCTTCCGCAGTAAAGAAGCTTGTCAAAGCTGACTCCATCTATATACTCCATGATTGTGAAGCTGTGGTCAACTCCTGTCAGAAAATCAAAAACCTGCGGCACATGCATACTTTTTATATCTTTTAATGCTTCAACCTCGTTTCTGCGCAATTCGAGCGTTCCCGAGGAGTTGTGTTTAACTGTTTTTATAACTACATGCTTTCGCAAACGTTTATGCCACGCCATGTACACTGCTCCGCTGCCCCCCGAGCCGAGTTGCGTTTTTATTTGATATGTACGGCTTATACCGTGGTCTGTTTTAACTGATTTCCCACACATAATCTGCACCGTAATTGCCGAAGGACACACGATAGCCGGACTCCAATCCGTGCGGCATGTTTGGCGGCAGCTTTTTGTCATTGACAAATGTTCCCGCGCTGGACGACAGATCAACTATCCTGTACCCGCTGATATCACGCTCAATTACAGCATGACGCCTGCTGACTGCTTTTGTCTTTTTATCAAACTCAAAGCTTGACTGCTGCTTGCCGACAGAAACGTCAAAGCGCCCGATAGTAAACATCTCGCCTTCTGCAATCGGAATTTGAATCGATTGCGGCAAATGCGCCCTCCCGATATACCTCAGTCCGGTTCCGCCTGATAAAACAGAGGTGTTTTGTGTTATATCCATGTTTTCCGCCTGCGTTCCGGCATCCGGAATTGATATATGCCCGAAATCCGGCTTTAATTCCGGTTGCAATGCTGCGATTTCCGCATTAAAAGCATCATCCGGCGAAAGGCTGTCCCGGAGCAATGTGGCTTTATTTGGCATAAGACCGGCTTGCGAAGCAGCCCTTTGCGGCACTTTGTCCCTTACAGTTCTTTTCTTTTTACTCTTTCCGCTAAACATTTTATATCCGTTGTTCTCTTTATCTCTTTTGCTCTGTTCAAGTATAATATCCGGGTTAATATCCCCGGGCATATCATCCCCGTTATCCTGCTTTTGTATAAAAGGCTCCGGCACTTCCATATCGGAGAAGTTACCGCCGGACTCTGTTTGCACCACATATCCGCATTGATTTTCGTAATATAATGCGGCCCCCGGCGAGCCCTGATTATCCACTGTCTCCGATAAATGGTCTTGAAGCATTTTTAGAAACTGCGTCGGGCTGAAATCCTCGATGATTGAGCGAAGCACCTTGTTTTCCAAAACAGCATCGGAAGCTGTCATAAGCTTTGAAAGACCGGTTGCCATTTCATGAAAGGCATCATAGCCCGAACAGCCTTTGCTTGACGGAATGTAAACATAACTGACAGACTTTTTGTTTTTGTCATAGTAGAGATATTCGGTATTGAGCACAAATGAGCAAGGACTCATAAACCAATCTCCGCAATCAAGCAGCGGATTTAAAATACTTTGCCACAAATCCGTATACTCTCTTGTGTTGAACTCACCGGAGAAATACTGCAGCTTGCTGAGTACACCTACCTTGAATATGAATTCAACCTCTCCGTCAGTTCTCTTGTAGTGAAACGGGAGTATAAAATCCGGGCAGTCAGCTTGTATAGTGTGTAATGCATTCTGATCCACCTCATTTTCCGGTACGCTCGTGACCAGATAAGCTCCTGTCAAAAAATCGTTTCTGCTTTGAATCTCGCAACTCATAAACTTGCTCCTTTCTTAAACTCCAATAGGGTTATTAGCTGCCAGCCCCGTTCAGTCAAAACCGGAGCGCTGCCTCCCGAAAAACTTTTAGCTTCGTAAAAAACCGTGTCAATAACGATATGCCCGTATATATTTATGTAGCCCCAATACTCTCCGTGCCTGACCGCCGCAAGGTGCTGACCGAATGAAAGAGCATCGTCAAAAGCGAATGGTAAAACCTCCGCACCGCTTGCATCAATAAACCCCCATCTGCCGTTTCTTTTAACCGCTGCATATCCTTCATCCGAAAATGGCTGCGCATCATCATAAGCAGCACCAATCTGAATACCATCTTTCATAAGATATACATAGCCGCCGCTACGTACAAACACAACACCTTGAGCATAGCAGCGCCCCAGCTCATCCTGAACTATCCCGTCATACTCTGGCGGGATAAGCCAATTTGATGATAAATCGATTACGCCCCATTTCCCGTCAACTCTGGCTGCGGCGTACCCTCCGCAATACATTCCAAAGTCTTCAAATGCGGACGTTCCAAGTTCAAAGTCTCCCGATGCCCTGCGCCAGTTGCCGTCAATAAGCAAGGGGATGCGATTCTCCGCCAAATTGCCGAAGTCTGAAACATCATCGTATGTGACCGCGATACGATTGTTATTTTTATCCACAGCGTAAATGATGCCTTCCTTCATAACAATTGCTCTGTCCTTACAGAATGTGCTGATTTTTTCATACTCGCACGGGATTATCATCAAGCCCTCGGTGTTTACTATGCCCCGTTTTCCGTCGAGCAGAACCTGTGCGTGTTGATTGTAAATCATCGCAATATTGTCATATGATGTACGATGTGTCTCATATGCATACCGGGAGCCTTCATAAAGTGTGACAAGAGCGGCGTCTCCGGTCTTGTCAATTCCGGTTCTGAGAATTGCCAGGGCATCCTGTAGTTTTGAGCTGCTCAGATAATAATTTGCCGCTTCAATAAAAACACTTGCGTCTGCGTCACGTCTGTTCATCTGCTTTTCAAGCAGAGTTATATACTTACGGGGAAATCCCCTGTTTTCTATCAGAGCCAGATAGACTCTTTTTAATTCGTTTTCCGCAGTTACCGTATGCGCTGCATCGTACCCTGCCGCCTCTTCAAGCAGCGGCACGGCGCGTATATATATTCCGTCGTTAACTAAGGCTGTTGCCTGATTTATCAACATGAGCTGCTTTTCAGATGTTGATTTTGAGTTCGTCACAATTGCCCATGAAAAAACCATCATCACACAACACCCCATGCATATCCATATCCTGACAGACCTTTTCAATACGGCATCTCCTTCGCTATTGCGTAAAAACAGCTATTAATATTCCTGCAAGTAAAAACGGAACCAGCGGTATTGTGTCCTTGCGGCCTATTTTTTTCAGCAGAATAAGAACCAGTCCCGTCAGAGCAGCTAACACGGTTCCATAGAGTATCGCCGGTAAGGTGTCTGTAAATCCCAGATATAAACCGGCTGCCGCCATGAACTTGACATCTCCGCCGCCTAAGCCCTTGCGGCTGATAAAATAAACCAGAAGAAACAACCCTCCGCCGGCAAGTAGTCCGTACAATGAGTCTGCCAACAGTACGAAACCGTTTTCCGGACTAATTAATATCATCGGCATCACCAAAAAAAACCATCCTGTTATCATTACCAAAACGAGAGTATTCGGGATTCGTTTTGTATTTAAATCGTAAATCATCGCTATATAACCGAGTGTTATAAGCAGAGCAGTCTGCAGCAAAGAGAGAACAGGAATTACTCCGGCATTTATAATTGCCCATATGAATAAAATAGCCATTAACCCCGCGCAGTACACTAACGTGCGCTTTACGCTCATTTCGCCGTTCTTTTTTTCTTCTGCTGCTCTCACCCTGCATACCCCTCTCCGCTGCCGCCAAGCCAGGCCTTTGTCACGGCGGTTTGAGTTACCTTCAAAGTCGGTGTGAACGGAAGCCTCAACGCTCCGAATGTATACTCGATTTCATACTCCACGGTCAGCTTAACATTGCCGTTTCTGTCGATTATTATGCAATCAACAAATTCGAGGTTTGCGACTCTGACGCTTCTAAGGTATTCATCGCCGGACATTTCGCCGTTTGCCATATATCTTCCGAACAAAGGCTGTACAAACTGTCCGGATACCATATTTCGCAGCTCGCTGACTCCATAACCTGCAAAACCCCGGATTATATTTTTAGGGTCGCTGACCGCACTTTCTGCTACGCTAAGAGTCCGGTTTCCGGCATCACCGCCGAGTCCGTTGCCCTTTGAAAGAGCTTCTATACCGCTGATAACCGGGCTTACGCTCTCTCTTACAGCACCTGCATTAGCGTCCGATGCCATAAGCTCATCAGCCACACCGGTCGTTTTCAGGATATAGCTGTACATTGACAATGTAGCGGCAGTTTGTGTCAGGGCGTTATGCACACGAGCCTGCAAAGTCACGATATTTACAAGGCTCAGGATTGAAATAACAAGCAGTGTAAAGGGTATAAAAGTGCCGATGGTTTCAACAACTATATATCCATTCTCATTTTTAAGCATACTCCGCTATCCCCCATAATAAAGCGCTGCATTCATGCTTTTCCCCGCCGTCTCAGTACCCCCTGTGGTCGGTGACGGTAACAGGCATCGTAGCAGATATGCCTATACCTCTTGAGCTTGAAAAATTCTGAGCAAGAAGCATTGATAAAAACAACATTCGCATATCGGCTGTGGCAGTTAAGCTGAAATCGGTTTTCATATTTAAAAGCTTAAATCTACTGCTATCCGATAAAGCCTCTGTCATTTTATCCTCGTCACTGTATATGCTGTTTTTATAGTTAATAATATTCCATTCAATCAAGTCTGCTGTGCGTTTAGCCAGCTCTGTTGCGGTATCGCTGCCTGTTAATGCTTTCGCCAGAAAGAAAAATGTCAGGTAGTTCGAATATGAAAGCCCTTTATCGTCATTGCTGTTTGCGCCCAATGTGCCTGCGGTTATATCTGCAAGTGCGGATGCGACCCCACTCGGGCTGCATATCCACTCTCCGGATTTTCCGCTTTTAATAAACGGCACCTTATATCCGCTCCGGAGAATCGCCACATCTATTGCCGATTCCGCCGCAACAAATGCCGCCCGGGCCAGCTCTCCCAAAATCAATGCCAGCAGCGGACTCCACGCAAAAGCAACCCGAATGCCGGTTACAATTATATTTACCTCACTAACGCTGAAAACTGTAATGTAGTTGCATACAAGACGTACGATATATATCAGCCTTGAGACCGCGCTAAGGTTTGTTCCCGCGTTTTCGCTCCCGTTGTAAAGATACTCCCATTCCGATTGAAAGAAATAGTTTACCTCCGGGCTGAGCGGTATACCTGTCACAGATTTTGGAAAACTAATCCCGCTGAGCTCGTCGCGGCTTTTGCCGGTGCTGTCAGGCCGTGCGGTTGTATAATTAGAGAAAACCGATGTACAGTAAGATAGCAAGAGTATGTAGTCGGCGGCTCTTCCGACGCTGCCCAAAGGGTCGGATATGACATTTGCGACAGGCTCGTTTGAAGCCTCGGAAACCAGATTTGAAATATCCTGCGTATCCATTGCGTCATCGCTTGAATCATCGTTGCTGTTGATATATTGCGCCCCTAAAGGATCATTCGTCAGTCCGGCATAAGCGGCACTGACAAGATCAAGCACACCGGTAATCAAGTTTCGTTGCTTGTCCTCGGAGTCTGAACCGTCTGTGTCGCTCTGTCCGTCGTATAGCTTAACCGGTGGGATATCGGGCTGGTTCATCATTTGAGTCAACTCTTCAAAGAAGGCCTGATTATCCCCCGGATAATCCCCAAACCTATGAAATCCCGGAGGAATATTATAAGAAATATTGTTTTTAGTGTAACCGGCTAAAGTTGCTGTACGGCTGTTTGACGCCGAAACATTTGATGAAAGCGCAAATGTTGAGTTCGTGAGGATATTTTCCAGTTGAATGCGTGAAAGACTTAAGCCGGAAATGTTATTTGCGTTTCTGTACCTGACGTCATCAAGCAGCGGCTTCATAACCTCGTCTATATACCTGTAGCCGCCGTCTTTGTAAATAATCGCCATATTCTCGATATTATTCCAATTTAAAATATCACGATATCTTTCAATCATTGATTTTGACGGAGAACCGGTTCTTTCCGTCAATGCCGCTCTAAGTTCTTCATTACATTCGCCGTTATTGATTCTGCGTTCAAGCTCGTTGATTTTTCTGCTCAGCTCACTTTTCATGCTGTCAATCTGACGCGCTATATTCACGACCGCATCAAACTTCGGTTTATGTGTATCGGCGTGATCCTTTGAGCGCTCTATGGTCACATTGAGACCCTGAGCCGGTGTGGTCGTTACGTTTTGCCATCTCCCGTTTACCCAGTTGCTGCCCACGCGGCCGCCTATTGTGCGTATTCTTATGTTTGTTAGAATAGCTTTGTATTTAGCGGCATAATCGTCCTTTACTTCCGGATCCTCCGCCTTCTCCCACGCCTCATAACACTCCTTCAGGTTGACAAATTGAAGCCGGATAAGATCCAATGACGATGACACCGTTCCGACCGTTCCTCCGATTATCCCGCCGTTTATCTTATCGCACTTATCGGCAGCTATAATTGCATCGTACAGCTCCTTGTATTTCTCGTGTATTTCGGCGATTGCGGATTCAATCTCAAGCTTGTCGTTTATTACACCCGTATCTTCTTTGAATGTACTTGAGCCTAGAAGATCGAGCATATCCTGAACTATGATTACAGGGCCGCGAAACTTCATATACTCCTCGATTTGCCGCCGCAACACATTCTCGTTGCGCAAGTTCTTATCATCGGCAAAGAGCGGATCGTCAAGAGAGATATTGCTGCCATAAAAGATTTGCAATGTTCCCAGAGACCTGTCCTGCCCCGATTCACCAAAAATTGAAACCTTAATATAATTGTCAAGCAGCTCAGCCATAACAGGGTCATCTTCTGCAACACCAAACAATCCGTAAAGGTCGTATAGAAGCGCATTATATTGTGAAAGCACAGTGTTTGCCGCAAGCTGATTCGCATCTTGCAAAATACTGCGCGCAGTATGAATCCTTGCTAAATCGACTGCCGTACCGCTCACAAGAATAGCAGGTATCAGCATTAAGGTTACAAAAACCGTTACCGCGCCTTTTGTGTTTTTAATGATTTCGCGCATTTCTTTCCTCCTGCCAAACCGCTGATTAACATCTACTGCCTTTCCATTGTCCGTATAATCTCCGTCTGTCACCAACCCAGGATTCCTGTGATTCTGCTGCCAAACGAGCTTATTGCATCAGCTATATTGTTAAGCCCGTATTTCTCGCTTATGAACCCGGCAAAATCACCTGCAATATCCATATTGCGAATAAATTCTTCCGCATTTTGCACCACAGCAGTTGATGTGGAAGTTACGGTAATCGTTTTTGGAAATCCTATAAACGATAAGTCTACAGGCATTGGAAACTCGCGTGTTGCTGTAATAACAACTTCTTTATAAAAAATCCTGTTTACCAAATAGCTGTCGACAAACAACCGGCCGGCTTTTGAACTGATTCCGCGACCTTCAATCTCTATAACAATGGCCTCGCCTTTTGACTGTATATCACCGCTGCCCGCGAATAAGTCTGCATATACGTTATTTAATTGATTTTTATTTGTTTCATGATAGTACGACATATTGCTTTCGCTGAAGAAAAGCCATGTATCGCTTGCCTCTGTCGCAATTGCCGTCGCGGCGTATTGAGTAGCGCGCTGCAGCACTGCTTGTGCCGGAAGATACGTTGCGAGCAGAACCAGCGCGGCAAAAACCATAATCATAATAGGGAAGATAATGGTCGCTTCAACAGCGGCGTCCCCGGATGTATTATTGATGAAGCGACCATATACGCGTTCTTTTACGCTTTTGCTTTCCTTTACGATATGCTGCCTGCCTGACCTGTGATTTGCTCCCACAATTCTTGAAGCCACCCGCTTAAGAAACCCCAGATTAATACAATTGCCAATACTGCAACTAAAATTAACAGTATCGCCACGACCACTCCGGACAATCCGCGCTCGTCGTCTCTGAGCGTGTTTAAGAGCGTTGCCCCAATACTGCAGGCTTTGTGTTTTATTCCAGATAAACTGCGCCACATTTTATGCCCCTCCTTTCTAAATAAATTTAATTTCCCCGAAACCGGTGCAAATTCCGTCATTGTGTTCTACTCTTCCCTTTCTCCGGAAATTGATTAACAGCCCCTCACAGAGCTTTATATTCCCGAAAAGTTCATAGCTATCGGCACCATCAGAATAACGAGGATTGCAAGAAACAGCATCATGGTAGGAATCATAAGCTTTGAATTTGCTTTCTCCGCATCCCGTTTAGCTGTGTGCCGCCGCTCCAGCCATGCTTCGCGCGCCATATCCTTCAGAAGCTTGCCGATTTCCGCATTTCCTTTAGAGAGGTTTTGCATAATTGCGGAAGCCAGCTTTGCGCTTTCTTTTGTGTTGCAACGATTGATGAAATTGCCGTATGCCACCTCCGGGCTGACAAGATTGTCAAGCTCCTTTGAGGTTTTCCGCATCTCCTTGTATAAATCCGCTTCCTGACTGAAAGCGGTTTCCTTCCAGGCTCTGTCCATAATCATCCCTGATGTCACAAGCAGCGCCAGCTTAGATACCACGTTTGGAAACTGCCTGCTTATTGCTTTGCGGCGCTTACGCAATATATCGTTTAACTCATCGTATATTGCGTAAACAAGAACCAGCACCAGAACTGTGCCTATGCCGATTATGGCCATGCCGGCTGATGTGTTCTCAGTGCCGATCAAAATAGCTCCGAGCATAAATGTTAATGCGACTCCAATCATGGGATATGACAGCATTTGCGCAAGCAACTGCCTGGTTTTGTTTAATGAATGCTTTCTTCCGTATAACTCAAAGCATTTTGACAATATCGACTTATGAATTCCGCCTTTGCCGATGGCTTCTATTTCGCGCTGCAATACATACCCCGGCATCACAAATATATTGATTCCTTTTAGATTGCCCTTTTGAAGGAGGCTGATATCCCTTTCGAGCTGTCTTATTTTCTTTGCTGAAGAACCGCCAATAATAAATTTCATAACAAAAAGCGCAGCTCCGTTAAATCCGGTTAACCTCTCGGCGGTATGCTTGTCCTTTAGTCGCAGCTTACTGATTGCGGCGCGATTATTAAAAATTTTTGCATATGCTGCCGAAACCCAGTCATCGGGGATTACCCGCCCCAGCAAAATGAGCCAGGCGACGGTCAATATTGTTGCGGCAATCATAATAACGATAAGCATTATTTACGCCTCCTGTAAATTGCTTCACTCTTTTGGCGTCACGTGCGCTTTGTTTACTCTTCCGGCATCGCGCGCGCCTGTCTGCCCTTCCGGCGTCGCGTGCGCCAGTGTGCCATTCAGGCAAAAGCCGGGGCACACGGACACACCCGCTAAAGCTGAATATTGCTGAATTTCCTTGCCATGACAAAGCTCAATATAAATACAACAAGCCCTCCGGTTGACACTATACGCCCGGCTCCCGTTGTGTATATTGCATCCATAAAGCCTGCTCCGGCATAGCCGATGACCCCGAGAATAACTAGCGGCATCAGCAGCATAATATTGACCTCGGATTTTGCGGCTGTCATGAGCGTATCTATCTCCATTTCTATTTCCATCTTGTCGGCGATTATCTGTTGAGTTTCGCGTACGATTTCATCTGCTCTGCTCGATTTTCCCTCAATAGTTGCATAAATAGATGCAAAGCTTCTGATATCTTCGAGCCCGCTGCGTTCCGCAAGGTCGGAAAACGATCCGGACAACGGCACTGCGTTATTGAACCTTCCGATAATAATATCAAGCTCGGTAATAATATCGCTGCTTTGCGGGTATATAAGCGTCAAATCCTCCCTTGCGCTTTGCAAGGATCTTAGCATCGGATTCCCGGCTCTCATAGCAACAGATATCGCTTCGAGTAAATCATAGAATTGTACGCGCAGCTTTTGCGTACGTTTTTTTATAGCAGCATGTGCGGAGGCGAAAATATTGATAACTCCGAGTATCGCTCCGCCAACAAGAGACAATAAAATCAGTTTGTAGAAAATAAACAGAACCAGAAAGCCTGCCGCGAATCCGATTGAAAATGCCGCGATATGGTCAAATACTGAGGATGAGCTTTGCTTATAGTCCGGTGTCTTTGCCGACTTTTCCATATTTTTGTCCCCCGTAAAAAGCTTCTGCTTTTTGCTAAATCACCCTGTCTATCCCTGCCGTGTTTAACTTAAAAGTGTTGCCCATCGGGTTTGATGTGCGGGTCAGCTTCCCGATGACCTTTCCTTTTGTACTCTCCTTTGATTCGCAGAATTCGTACAGCGCATTTAGCTTTATTTCCCTTTTGCCGGTGTCATAGCCAAGCACTTCGACGATTTCCATAGTTCTGCGGCTTTTGTCACGCAGGCGCGAGAGGTGGATGATAATATCTATTGCCGATGCTATTTGCTGGCGAATTGCCTCCAGCGGCAACCCGTCTGCTCCTTGCAGCACCATTGTTTCAAGACGGCTGAGAATATCGCTTGTAGAATTTGCATGCCCGGTTGACAGTGAGCCGTCATGCCCGGTATTCATAGCCTGAAGCATGTCCAATGCTTCCGCTCCGCGAACCTCTCCGACTACAATGCGTTCCGGTCTCATGCGCAAAGCTGACTTAATCAAATCGCGTATAGTTATCGCTCCCTTGCCGTCTGCTCCGGCATTACGCGTTTCAAGCTGTACAAGGTTGTCTATGTTTTTTATCTGAAGCTCGGCTGAGTCTTCGATGGTTATTATCCGTTCGTCGCCGGGGATATAATTTGATAAAGCGTTAAGAAATGTCGTTTTGCCGCTGCCGGTCCCGCCGCAGACAAAAATGTTGTATTTTGCTTTTACCAGCAGCTTAAGAACCTCGGCGACTTCCGCAGTAATTGAATCAAACTCGATTAGCTTATCAACGGTCATCGCCTCCTTGGGAAAGCGCCGCATAGTAACTATCGGCCCGTTTAAAGCTATCGGCTGCATAACAACGTTGACGCGGGAACCATCGTCAAGGCGAAAGTCAACAATAGGTTCACTTTCATTTACAGCCCGCCCTGCTCTGGATACGAACTTTGTTATAATTATTTCCAGCTCCCTGCGGCTTTCAAAACGGCTGTCCAATTTATGCAGCCTGCCGTTCTTTTCGATAAAAATATCCTTGTAGCCGTTAATCATAACCTCTGTCACACCAGGGTCGATAATAATGCCGCCTAATACACCCAATCCCCGAATTGCTTCAAACACAGCCGTTGCTATCAGCTTTTTCTCTTTGAAGTTTAATGTTAATAACCCTCTGTTGGAGTCCGGAAGACCGGCTTTTGCAAAATCAATCTTTGCATCCAGCGCTTCCGTAATTAACCCCTGAAGCTGGTCATCGCTAAAATTAGTTAAATCAACATGATCCTGCATTTCCAGCTTTAGCCGGCCGATTATTTCATTGCGGTATTGCTCGGTCATATCTCTACACCTCATGCTAAAAAGCTGTCTCAGATAAAATTCTACAAATCCCGGTTGCGCTGCCTGGCTGCACAACGGGCAGAAAAATCAATGATTCTGTAAACGGCTTCTGTATTTGTGCGCCCTTGTTTGCTACAAGAGTGGCCTTTTCCTTGATACTCTCGAAAATATCGTTTTGTGATGTAAACTGGAGCAGCTTAGCCTCAGCCTGGATTGTTTGTTCCGTCACAATAAGAACCTTGTCCGCCAGCTCAAAAATCTGCCTAGTGCGGGAATCGCATGAACAGGATAAATCAATAACCAACTCATCAGTCAACTGCGCGCAGGCTGCAACAAGCTCTTTTATGTTATCGTCTGACAGTATACAAATATCATCATAATTATCGGGACCGCATAAAAATGTTATTCCGTTTTCACGGGAGCAAATACCCTGTATAAGCATTTTTACGTTTCCGTCATGATTGTCGAGCATTTCAAAAACAATGCTGATGCTTTTGCCGGAATCTGAAAAATACCCCGGTACACTGGAGAATGATTCCAGGTTCAAATAGAATACATCCTTCTCATCGTTTGCGTTTGATAAAGCATAAGCAAGGGCGACTGTTGTTTTACCGACGCCTCCTGCCGGTGACCAGACTGCGGTGATTTTCGCACATTTTTCATCCGAATCATGCCTTCGTCTGGACACCTTGGCATATCTTTCGAGAACCGTAGCGACAATTGCCGATATACGCTGGTACTTATTTATCCTGACGATATCCGCCGCCAAGCGTGTGGCTTCATTTTCCGACCACAGAAATATAGGCAAATGTATTGAATTCATGTCCGCGCTTTCCAGCATAACCGAATCCAAAAGAGCAACATCATATTTTCGTTTTGATAAAATCTCCTCAAGAAGCTCCGTAGAGCTGCAAACACTGACCTCTATTTTGTCGGCGTGATACTCTGATATGTTGTCTGAAACAAGTTTGGCATATTCTGTATCTGTGGTTGCCACAAGCATTTTCACTCTCATTACAAGGCCCATCCCTTTCTGGTTAATTGTCACAAAATACTCACATATAGGCGCGCGCATTTTGTGCATTTATGGTACAGGGATTATGATGATACACGAGCAGCCGTGATTCGTCAACAACAAAATATCAAAATAATGATAAAATTATGCATCATATAATGTGCAAATATCTCCAATTAATTCATAAACTTTTAGTTACAATTCATACTTTATACTTTGCCTTTTATCAAATTCAAAGTATTTTTAACCTTAAAAAAATATTTTTATTTCACAAAAAAGCGGTTCATCATGTCAGATGAACCGTTCTTGATTTGATTACTATTTCTGTTTCAAGATAAAGCAAGATCTGCAAAAAGCGATGTGCTAATACAACACCCGAATATACTTCAGCCAGAAGCGTCCGTAGTCACCCTTGCCGCTATACACCTCAAAAGCAAGTCTGTCGGCGTATTTTCTAACGGTTCGGCGCTCCTCTGCTGTAATCCGGTGCTGGCTGAACCGGGCTTTTAACGCCAGTTCTTCTATATCCGCCGGGGGTACAACCTCGCGGCGGCCTAAGCGGGTTATATACCTCCACATACAAATGACAGCCGCATTTGTATTTTCCTGTTCAAAACGTTTAGCTCTGCGCTTTCTGACTATTACCCTTCGTATTATAAGTGCGGATGCGCACAGGCAAATACCTGCGCCAAGCATACCAACATTAATTATGAATACAGACAAGTTGCTTACAGTCTGACCGTCGGCGCCTGTTTGTGTACCCGGCGGTGTGATGCCGGGATTGAGCTGCTCCGGGGGCTCGGATGTTTCGACGGGCGGCTGCGGTGGCGTCGGTGTCGGGGGAGGTTCGGGGGTGGGGTTTTCGGGTGTGTGAGGTCTTGACTCCGGAACTGTAGAGCCTGCGGAAGGTGGAGTCACTTCAAGGTATAGCCATCCGACATCTTCATAAAAAACCTCAACCCAGGCGTGCGCATCTCTGTCCGTAAGTACAACGTTGCTGCCCTCGCTGCCCCGGGGGACAGTGATAACATAGCCGCTCGTGAACCGTGCGGGGATATCCAGCGAACGAAGCATCAAAGTGGCAGCGGTGGCGAAATGGATACAATAACCCTCCTTTAAGGTTTGAAGAAAGTATAATGCGAAATCTTCACCTGCAGGCACAACTCCCGGCGTAAGCGTATAGCTGCCTGATGAAATAATATACTTTGCCACCGCATCTACAACTGCCGCGCGATCGGCAGTCGGGTCTATTCCGTTTCCGATTGCCATCTGTCGCAGAGATCTTCTTGTGCTTTCATTAATAACCGTATATCGGTCATGTATGGATGTCTGTCTTGCGAAATACTCAAGGAGCAGATTATCTGCGAGCCTTCTAAGCTCGGGTGTTCCCGCCAAATCGAGAATGCTGCCTTCCAAATACATGAAGTTTTCAACAGTCTCCAAATCGAGGGACAATATATTTTCGTCAAAAAGCGCAGCACCATAATAAGGCTGGTATCTGATGCCCGATGTTAAGTCGCCGGTTCTGCGAATCCTCATAGAAGCAGGAACAGGCGTATGCACGGAATCAGCGTGCAAATGGTGCTCGGCAATATGCGCGGGCATTGCTCTGGCTATATTCTGAAGAGGTGTGTTTTCCGGGAAGTCGTGAATTTCATTGTGAATTAATCTCGCTATTTCAATGTCGGTGCCATAATATACTTCATCGCTGATTAACCATGAGCTGCCGTCAAAATGCTGCATAGAATAACCCCTGATGTAGAAGGTTCCCGGCACGCTCGTGTTTACTTCAAGAAGCCTCTGGTCAGTGATAACGCGTTTCCCCGCATTGGATATGTTGACATTGTTGGTATTGAATTGCCATGTACTGCCGTCGTGTATTTCCAGCCAACCGAAGTCCGAGAAACTTATTCCCGACTGCATTTGCCAAAAGCCTCCAAAGCTTCCCAATTGTGAAGCGGCATATCTGAGGCGGTTTCCAAGCGAAATTATATACCCTTCCCTTTCATATGATTCGTTCGGAGCAAAAAGGAAAGCAATAAACATAAAAACCATAGTTACTAGAAAAGCGGGAATTAAAGTCAGGCCTCTTTTCTGATAATCATCAGGATTGAGCGCGCTGCTGACCAGTATAGTAAGGTATACGGCTATCAAACCAATGAGGAAAAACAAATCCGCCTGATAATCTGTAATAACAAATGTCAGGAACACTATTGGAGCAGTCGATATTATTGTGCAGAAAACACTGCGGCGCAAGCAAATGGAATAAGCAAGAAGAAAGGTGACCGCTACACCGGCTACAGCGAAAAAGAGCATTGCCTCATCCACAGAGGTACTGCTTTCCGGAAAGAGAACAGCTATAGAAATCCATTCACTGTACATATCAGTGATTTTATAAATAACCCACTTTGCACCCTCGATTATTCCTGGCATCCACCATAAAAACAACAAAAATGAAGGAATCATGAGCATGAGAATGCCTTTACCCCGATAAATCATCGTAAAAGTTGAGACAATTATAGAGCATGGCAGCCAAATAATAAGCAGCTCTCCCATGTCTACTGTAAACGAAAACGAAGAAATCAAGGCGCCGAATGTACAGTAAACGGCGAGAATAACAAGCGTGTTTTCTCCTGCCAGAATCAATAATTTCTTTAATATCGGATATTTCAAAAAAATCTGTTTATTCAAGAGGTTTTCATTCATGCTCTACCTCCTGCTCCGGCACGTCAGTTCCGGCATCAATGCAAAATACCCATGAAAAGCGGGTCGGCATGGTATTTAATGCAACCTTGTTATTTATGCTTTTGTCCAAAACACGGAGCAGAAAATCTATCAGGTCCTTCTCGTCCTTAACCTCTGCAATAGTTGCTTCTTCTCCGAACTTGACATAAAAAGGCATCTGCCACTTTAATAAATATTCGGATACCCAAATAAGCCGCCCTAAAATCAAGTCTCTCTGTAAGGCGTTGTCCCACTTCATAATGTGAATAAGGCGGCTGTGCGGCGGAGGCGCCAGAGGCTCCCGGATAATTAGTGAATCAAACTTGGCCGACACTTTCCAGTGAATACTTTTCACAGGGTCTCCCGGCTGATAATTGCGCATATCATGCTCCTCGGAAAACCCACCTCCGGGTTTAGGCCGCAGGAGCATACCATGCTGCAAATCTATGGTATTTGCAGGCTTAACAGGTTGAGGAATAATCAATACAACAGATCTTTTTTTCACGTTGACGGGCATCGAAAACAATCCTAACAGGCTGATTGCCCAAAATCGCTTTATTTCAAAAACGGTCAAACCACTGCGCTTTGTATCAATTGTTACCTCGCGTCTGCCATCTTTTTCCGCTGCGCATCTAATGCGGCATAAAACATAAAAATCGTCTCCGGTCACATGCATTTTAACAATAATGCATCCGATCGGATACGACTTTGTATGTACTGTAATCAGGGTGAGTACAGCGTCGGTATTTTGCTCAAGCACAGACGGTATTGACAACAAAATACTCTTTGAAAGCATGCCCGGCAGGCTTGCCAATAAATCGAACGGTATGAGAAGCAGAATCAATACAAACAGGTACCACGATATCCATGGAGGGTAGAGAATGTAGAAAAAAAATGACGCAACAAGCGTTAATATGTATAAAATTCGATTTATACTCATAGTGAGAACTCCATGTACTATCCTACTTTCAAAGCTTTCACGGAGTTTAAAATTTCGTTTAGTATCTTAACTGCTGTGATGTTCTCGTGCTCCGCTCCGGGGCGCAGTACCAGTCTGTGCGCAAGCGTATCTGTAAACAGGGGGGTGATATCGTTGGGTACGACATAATCCCTTCCCTGAAGATATGCTGCCGCTTTGGATATGCTTGTGATAGCTATCGAAGCGCGCGGGCTTGCTCCAAGTATAATGTCCCGGTGATAGCGTGTTTTATTAATCAAGGTAACAATGTAGTTCAGAATTACGGGATCTACATGAACCTTGTCCACCTCCATACGCATTTGCTCCAGCTCCCCGCTGGTAATCACCGGCTCTACCAAATCCAGCAGAGCCTTGCCCTGCTTACGCTTAAGTAATGAAAGCTCGTCTTCATGATTCGGGTACCCTAATGAAAGGCGTACCATAAAGCGATCCATCTGAGAATCAGGCAGCAACTGCGTCCCTGCCGCACCCACGGGGTTTTGTGTGGCTATTACAATAAACGGCTGCGGTATGACATAGGAGTTCCCGTCCACTGTAACCTGCCCCTCTTCCATTGCTTCAAGCAATGCCGATTGTGTGCGGCTGGTGGCGCGGTTGAGCTCGTCAGCCAGAAAGAGATTGCATAAAACCGCACCGGGTGTATACTCCATACTTCCGGTGTCTTTGTTAAATACTGAGAACCCCGTAACGTCAGACGGTAATACATCCGGTGTAAACTGCACACGGCTGTATTCCAGGTTAAGAGCCTTAGAAAACGCTATTGCCAATGTAGTTTTACCAACGCCCGGTATGTCTTCAATGAGGATATGCCCTCTGGCTAATATTGCCAGAAAAACACGTAAAACAACTTGCTCCTTGCCCACTATGGCGTTCATAACACTTTTTAGTACGCGCCGTCCCGGTATATTACCTTTCTGGGTTGCTTTCATCTGCCGCTCCTTGTCGCTGTGCACTTGAAAAGAGAGTATACCGCATAATCGTTTGAAATGCAAGTTATTAGACGGATTCGATAAACGGATTGTTCCGTTTTAAACAACCCCGTCCACTTATACCGGCCATATGGTATAATACAAAGTGAGGGGAGGGAAAGCGGTGGCGACTTTTTTTACTGCGGATTTGCATTTCGGGCATAATGAGATTATTAATTATTGTGAAAGGCCGTTTGAAAATACCGCCGAGATGAACCGGGCTTTAATAAACAATTGGAACTCCCGGATTACCAATAACGACCATGTTTATATTATCGGCGATTTGTATTACGGCGGGCGGGATGCTAAAAGCCGGGAGGAAGCGATTGCTATTGTAAAGAAGCTCAACGGTATTTTACATCTTGTTGCCGGTAATCATGATTTTCCGTACTTAAAAAACATGGAGTATCATTATCTGTTCGCAGATGTAGATCATATCCGCTACCTGAAACATGACGGAAAGGATATTTTCCTCTGCCATTATCCGCTTGCGGAGTGGAGCGGCTATTACAGGGGAAGCTGGCATATCTACGGACACATCCACAACCAGAAAAACACGGCATATAAGCACATGAGTAAACTTGAACGTGCGCTCAACGCCGGTGTTGACATATGTAATTTCTTTCCGGTTACTTTTGAGGACCTGGTCATGTATAACCACAAATTTCTTGACGGATGACCTTGCATTAAAATCCTCTTGCCTTAGAGCAAGAGCTATGTTGCACCTGCGCTCAACTGCACCTGCAATGATTTTCTACATTAAATTCATCATTTATCAACTAGGCGCCTACATACTCAAATACTGAGTATAAATTGTTTGCCGGGTAATTTTAACATCCGTTTATTATGAGGAAATGTATCTATTGCGGTCGCGAATATGATAAAATAAGCCGGATTCCTGCAGAAGTAGTTGTAAGTATAAATAAGTAATGCAGAGTAAGAGGTAGAATATATGATAAAGAAAGTCATTCCTTTATGTTTGATGGTTATTTCAATAGTTTTAATGGCGCTTCCGTTTGGAGTTGCAATGACATTTTATTCTTCGGGTTCACCTGATGTTGAAACTGTAACAAGATATTATTCGTATTTTGATACATTTATTATATGGGCTTCCGGTAATACTTTTCCAAGTGTAATAGCATATTCTTCAATAGGGATGTCAATAGGATACTTATTTGGATTATTAATAAAAAAACGACCGGAGAAAGATAAAATGAAATCAATGATAGTATTATTTATCCTTCTCTTTTTACTTCCGGTTTCATCAATTCTATCTTGGGTAGCTTTCAATACAATAAGTATAGTTGCGGTAATTGTGTTTATCCTGCATATCGCATCAATCTTATTATCAATGTTTATCTATTTTAAGGAGCGAAAACGAAAGCTGAGAGCCAAAGGTTCTTAAGGCGTCTCGGCTTATTCGTCTCTGTCTTTACCGAATTTCAGACAAAGTGTGATAATTGCGATGAAGCATGCCCGCGGCTAATCAGGCAAGTAATCATCCTCGTTAAAGTCAGAGATAGACAGTTCGTTTTCCGGATTCGGCTTGTCTGCGGCAGATTTACCTGCGAAAGCTTTTTCCACAGGCGCAACTCCGCTAACGTATTGCATTTGCCTCCACTGGTCTTTTGTTATCAACACATTTCGGGGTTTTGAGCCTTCGAACGGACCAACTACGCCTATTTCCTCCATCTGGTCAACTATTCTGGCTGCGCGTGAATAACCGAGCTTCAACCTGCGCTGAAGCATAGACACAGACGCCTGCCCTGTTTCGAAAATAACATCGACCGCTTGAGGCAAAAGCTCGTCATAATCGCTTTCATTTGCATCGCCTGCCGGTTTTTCGCCCGATGATTTCATTACTGCGGCTTTTTCTATCTCGCCCATGACCTCTTCAGAGTATTGCGTCTCGCCGCTCTTTTCAATAAACTCAATAACTTTTTCCCGTTCCCTGTCCGAAACCCATGTGCCCTGCAGCCGCATGGGCTTTGCCATGCCGGTCGGCGCATACAGCATATCGCCGTTACCGACAAGCTTATCGGCATTCTGACCGGGGTCGAGTATAATCTGCGATTCCAAAGCACTTGCAACCTTAAATGCTATGCGGGAAGGGATGTTCGCCTTCATTAAGCCCGTTATAACATTGGCGCGGGGGCTTTGCGTCGCAATAATCAAATGAATACCGGCAGCGCGACCCATCTGTGCAACGCGGCAAACAGATTCTTCGACCTCCTTGGCTGCCATCATCATCAGGTCGGCAAGCTCATCTATAACCACGATTATTTGCGGCAGCGGCTCACGTTCGTCTTTTGATTTCATAGCCGCCTGATTATACCCTTCAATATCCCTGGCGTTCGTCTCCGCAAAAAGCGTGTACCTCTTCATCATTTCAAATGTAGCCCATTGCAGCGCGCCGGCCGCTTTTTTCACATCCGTGACAACGGGAACGAGCAAATGGGGTATGTTGTTGTATGCTTTCAGCTCAACCATCTTCGGGTCGATCATTATAAAGCGCACGTCCTTTGGAGTTGCCTTGTATAGTATGCTCAGGATTATAGAGTTCATGCAGACAGACTTTCCCGAGCCGGTTGTTCCTGCGACCAGCATATGAGGCAGCTTCGGAATGTCGCCAACTATAGGCTCGCCCGATATATCCTTCCCAATTGCGAATGTCAGCTTTGATTCAGGTCGGGTAAACTGCTGCGATTCAATGACATCGCGCAAATGAACTATGCTTATGTTTTTGTTCGGGACTTCTATCCCGACTGTTGAAATACGGTTCGGCATGGCGGCTATGCGGACTCCGCACGCCCCGAGAGATAATGCGATATCGTCAGCAAGGCTTGTCAGCTTGTTGAGCTTGATACCCGCCTCCAGTTCCGCCTCATACCTTGTTACAGACGGCCCGCGTGTAGCGTTAGAAATATTCACATTTACACCAAAGCTTTGAAACGCCGCTTCAAGCCTTTCGGTATTTTTTTTCACCTCGCTGTCCCCGGCGCGCGATTGTGACTCACCCTTGGACAGTAACTCCACAGGCGGAAACGTGTACGACATATCAATCTCCGGAATCACCGGCATGACGGAGGGGGCGCGCTTCTTTTCTTTCGGGGATGGTGCTGCTGAGGTTGCTGTTGAGGGTGACGCTGTCGGTGGCGCTTTTGGGGATGATGCCTTTTCGGGTGCATGTTCAACGTAGCCCGGTGTTGTTTCCGCTATTATCGGGGGAAGTAAACGCTCAGGCCTTCGCTGCTTTCCCTCCATAAACGGGATATCCAAAGGCATATCAGAAATTTCCGTAGTTTCTGTTGTAATCGGTATCTCAGGTTCGGGGTTATCTTCAGCGGCAGTTCCGTCGAGAACCTGATCCGGAGTTTTAACGCGGGGAGCCTCCTTAAAAAACCTGTCCTTTGTTTCGCCGTCGAAATAATCCGGCTTTGGGGGACGCTCACCTTCATCCAGCGGGATATCTATCTTCTTCCTTTTCCAAAGCGGAATAAGCGGGTGCTTGTACGGGCGCTGCTTACGATGCTGATACCTTTGCTGCTCGTAATATTGCGGATTCTGCTCCTGCTCGCCGGTATCGGACTCAGGCAGCGGCTCGGGTATATACTGACGCTTTTCGCGCCTTCCAAAAGCTTCGGCAAGCCCTGAGATAGTTGCATTAAAGGCAATCATTAAAAAGACAAGCACAATGACAATCAGTGCGATTGCTGCGCCTACCGAACCGAATAGCCAGTTAAAGAGCTCAGAAACCGCTCCGCCGATTACCCCTCCGGAGTTTAACCGGGCTCCGTTATTCCACAACTCGCCAAACATGGCAAATGAGAACATATATTCAACATTGCTCGTGAACAAATGCACGATTGCTCCGGTCATAACGGTCAGCATAAGAGTGCATATAGTCCGCAGCAGCACCGGCCGCCCTTTATGAAACGCCAAAAACACCGAACACATAATAAGTGCCGGTGGCAGTGCGTAATAACCATACCCGATGAGCCGCTTCACAAAACCCGTCAAAAAGCCGATAAAAACAGGCTCGGCATCAAAATACCCGATAAAAGAGAATACGCCGAGCACAAAGCACACTATAGCCATTACCTCGCGTCTGCGGGGTGGTTTTGATGTGTTTTTCTCAGTTTGCTTTCTTGAACCGGTTCCCGCGCTGCTTCTCGCAGTTGAAGCGGTCGAGGTTCTCTTTCTGTTTGACTGTGCCATCGGTCACCTCTTGCATGATGTGAAAGCATGTGTTTACAGGGCAACTTAGGGTACATAATACTTGCATCGTTGCAGGGTGTGCTGCCGGTCGCTTATTGCATACGGCTTAATGCAAATCATCAAGCAGTAGCAAGGTTAATCAACGACCAAATCATCGTTACAGCGCCAACACCCCAACAATAATACGCAATATTGCCAAATGTACCTCTGGACATAAGCCTTCTGATAAACTGTATCGCAAAGTAGCCAACGCTTGCCGCAATAACAAAACCCGCAAGGTAAACCGGAAGCTGAGAAAAATCTGCCCCATCCCTTATTGCTCTGTATATTGCAACAATTGTTGCACCCACGACAGCGGGTATTGACAGGAGCAGCGAAAATCTGACCGCAAATGCTCCGGTCAAGCCGCGGGCAAGCCCGACGGAAATGGTTGCGCCGGAACGTGACAGTCCCGGTAGAACTGCAATGGCTTGAACTAAACCGATTAACAATGCGTCGGCCATTGTCATTGTTTTATCTGTTTTATTACCCTGCTTTATGAACTTGCTCGAAACAAACAGCAGGCATCCGGTCATAATCAATGCAAATCCAATAAAAAGTGTGTTAAAAAACAATCGTGCGATGGCGCCTGAAAATAAAAGAGCAATAAACAGTGGCAATGTTCCTATGATTATGAATAATAACGCTCTCCCCGGCGGCTTGAGTACAACAGGCTCATCGGCATTTGAATCCGATTTTAGGCGTAAATATTCAATACCGTCCGTAATCATTTCGCGTATTTCTACTCTGTAAACTGCACAAATCGATACGAGTGTACCAAGATGCAGCAGCACATCAAACAGCAGATGGCTCTCATCCGAGTAATCAATGTTAAACAGGTTTTGCAATATCGCAAGATGCCCTGAGCTGGATATCGGGAGAAACTCGGCTATTCCCTGTACCAACCCTAAAAATACAGCCATTAATACGCTCATTCTGCTCACAAGTTCCATACTGCCTCCCCTTTCCTCCGATATTTCGTTCTGAAAACGGATTCCCGACAGATGCTATGATTCTGCGAGTGCCGCAAGCTCTTTAGCCAAATCAAGACGCGGGAAAATAATATCTCCCTTGCTGACAGTTACGGTTTTCGGCAATGCTCCGAATGTATAAGTGCTGTCGTAGGATATCAGCTTATCCGACGCGCCTGCTCCTATTTGAATAAAAATCTTCTCGCATGACTCCGGCATGACCGGCACAAGCATGATAGTGCATATGCGTATAGTCTCCAAAAGGTTATACAATACTGCAGCGAGACGCGGTCTGCGTGACTCGTCCTTTGCCAGTACCCAGGGCGTTGTCTCATCAATATATTTATTGGCGCGGGACGTGACCTTAAGCACCTCGGAAAGCGCATTCTGAAAAGCATATTTTTCCATATGCTCTTCATATTTCTCGTGCAGCCCGCTTGCAACACTGACAAGTCCGTCGTCTTCCGGGCTGCTTTCCTGCTCCGCCGGTAAAGCTCCGCCGAAATATTTATCCGCCATCGCAACCGTACGTGATACAAGGTTTCCAAGGTCATTTGCAAGATCTGTATTTATACGGGTGAGAAAAAGCTCATCTGTAAAATTACCGTCACTGCCGAATGTGAACTCGCGCAGTATGAAAAAGCGCAGAGCATCGACCCCGTAGCGCTCCGCCCGTATATAAGGGTCTTTTACATTGCCTTTTGATTTGCTCATCTTATCTCCGTCAAAGAGCAGCCAGCCGTGCCCAAAGACCTTCTTAGGAAGCGGGACCCCCAATGACATAAGCATTGCCTGCCATAAAATAGAATGGAGGCGCACGATTTCCTTACCGAGAAAATGCACATCGCACGGCCAGTACTTGCTAAAATCTTTGTATTTATCGTTTTCATAACCAAGAGCTGTGATATAATTACTCAGTGCATCAACCCAGACATAAACAACGTGTTCAGGGTCAAAATCAACAGGAATGCCCCACTTGAAAGAGGTGCGGGAAACACAGATATCCTCAAGCCCGGGCTTAAGGAAGTTGTTCATCATTTCATTTACACGGGACGGAGGCTCAAGATAGTCTGCGATAAGCTCTGTTATCCTGTCGGCATATTTTGACTGACGGAAGAAATACGCTTCCTCCTCCGCATTTGCAACCGCGCGTCCGCAATCGGGACACTTTCCATCCGCAAGCTGGCTTTCAGTCCAGAACGATTCGCAGGGGGTGCAATAAAGCCCCTTGTAAACACCCTTGTAAATATCACCGTTATCGTAGAGCTTACGGAAAATTCTCTGTATTGACTCAACATGGTAATCATCTGTTGTCCGGATAAATCTATCATATGAAATATTCATCAATTTCCACAAATCGATGATACCGCCCTTACCGCAAACGATTTCGTCAACGAACTCCTTGGGGCTCACACCGGCGGCTTTTGCGCTCGCCTCGATTTTCATCCCATGCTCATCAGTTCCGGTCAGAAACATTACATCAAAACCGCGCATACGCTTATACCTCGCCATAGTATCAGCCGCCACAGTGCAATACGTGTGCCCTATGTGCAGCTTGTCTGACGGGTAGTAGATTGGCGTTGTGATGTAGAATGTTCCTTTTTCCATCATTTCCTCCTCGTTTTACAAGGCAATCAAAGTATTCTACCATAAATGCAAGGAAAAATAAACCCCTGAGTTTTCGATACATGTGACTTGTAACGTTTTGAGTTTTCGCGGTTAAAGTGTAGAATATTAACAATTTATGTGGTATACTGAAGGGCGGCGCATTTTAAACCTCGCAGAAAAAAGGATTTATGAATCAAACCCCGCGAAAGGAATATTCTCTGATATGCTAAGCAACGCCGAAAAAACCATGGATAAAATCACTGCTCTTTGTAAGGGCAGGGGCTTTATTTTCGCGGGAAGCGAGATTTACGGCGGGCTTGCCAACTCGTGGGATTACGGTCCTCTGGGCGTTGAGTTAAAGAATAATATCAAACGGGCATGGTGGAGAAAGTTCGTACAGGAAAACCCTTACAATGTCGGCCTTGACAGTTCTATTCTCTTAAACTCAAAAGTATGGGAAGCGTCCGGCCATGTGGTCAACTTCAACGACCCGCTTATCGATTGCAAATCCTGCAAAATGAGGCACAGGGCGGATCATCTGCTGGAGGAATGCGGAGTGACCCCTCTGGGTTGGTCTAACGAAGAGATGAGCAAGTACATCTCAGATAATCAAATTGCATGCCCGCATTGTGAAAAAACGGACTTTACACCCATACGCAAGTTTAACATGATGTTCAAAACATTTCAGGGTGTGACGGAAGACAGTTCAACCGAGCTCTATCTGCGGCCTGAAACAGCGCAGGGAATTTTTATCAACTTCAAAAACATCCAGCGAACAACACGCAGAAAAATACCGTTTGGCGTTGCTCAGATTGGGAAATCGTTTCGCAACGAGATTACACCCGGAAACTTTATTTTCCGCACAAGAGAATTTGAGCAAATGGAGATGGAGTTCTTTTGCAAGCCGGGTACAGAGCTTGAATGGTTTGATTATTGGCGAAAATTCTGTAATGACTGGTTGCTGTCGCTCGGAATATCTGAAGAAAACCTGCGGCTTCGTGACCACGATGCGCAAGAGCTATCCCACTACTCAAATGCTACAACCGATTTTGAATATCTGTTTCCTTTTGGCTGGGGTGAGCTATGGGGAGTTGCATCACGTACAAGCTTTGACCTCACCGCCCATACAGTGGCGAGTGGCGAGCAAATGGAGTATTTTGACCAGGAATCAAATGAAAGATACATCCCGTATGTCATCGAACCGGCACTTGGCGTGGAAAGAATGCTCCTTACCATCCTCACGGACGCTTATGACGAAGAAATAGTGGATGCAGAAAAAAACGATATGCGTATTGTGCTGCGTCTGCATCCGGTTTTAGCGCCGTTCAAATGTGCAGTATTGCCGTTATCAAAGAAACTCTCGAAACAGGCGGAGGATATAGCAAAGCCGCTGCGTAAGGATTATATGGTTGATTTTGACGACAGCGGGTCGATTGGAAAACGTTACAGGCGACAGGACGAGATAGGGACGCCGTTTTGCGTAACGTATGATTTTGATTCCGAAACTGACAAATGCGTGACAGTCCGCGACAGGGATTCTATGGGTCAGGAGCGGATTCCTCTGGAGAGTTTAAGCAATTATTTATCAAAAAAGCTGGTATATTAAAGGCGTTCACCATCTGAAGGCTTATCGAAAGGAAATTATTATGGGTATTGAAAAGGACACAAGGGATCTCAGGGTCGTGGCGGAAGGGATTCGCCTGGTTACTCTTCAAACATTTGCAAACATCGGCTTCGGTCATGTTGGCGGCGCTATGTCGATTATCGAAACACTTGCCGCGCTTTATGGCGGCGAGCTTCGAAGCGACCCGCGCAACCCGAACAGGGAAGACAGAGACAGGCTGGTTTTGTCAAAAGGTCATGCCGGGCCTGCGCTATATGCAACGCTGTGCCTGCGCGGTTACTTCCCAAAAGAGGTATTGCTTCAGTTAAATCAGGGTGGCGGCAGCCTGCCAAGCCATTGCGATATGCACAAAACTATCGGCATAGATATGACGACAGGCTCCTTAGGTCAGGGCATGTCCACCGCCATCGGTCTGGCGCTCGGCAGCCGGCTCAACAACATTGATAATTATACATACCTCATCCTCGGCGACGGAGAATGCAACGAAGGTCAGGTATGGGAAGGCGCGCTTTTTGCCACTCATCATAAGCTGGATAAGCTTATTACATTTATTGACTGGAACAAGCAGCAGCTTGACGGATTTACAAAAGATATAATTGATATGGGAGACTTTGCAGAGAAATTTAAGGCGTTCGGGTGGCATACACAAACGGTCGACGGGCATGACCCCGGGAGAATAAAAGCGGCAATCGTAGATGCCAAGCGGTATACAGACGCGCCGAGCGCAATTATCTTAGACACAATAAAAGGGTATGGATGCAATTTTGCAGAGGGAATCGCAAGCAATCACCATATGAACTTCACTAAGGAAGAAATGGACAAGGCTATAGATGACGCGTCGCAGAAGCTTGAATATGTACGCGAACTGGCTAAGAAGAATTAGGGGGAGAACAAAACATGTTTACAATATACGAAAATTTTGAAAAGAACCCTAAGATGATGCGTGAGGTTTACTGTGATACGTTGATTGAGCTTGCGCTTGAAAATGAGGACATAATCGCACTGGATGCCGATCTTATGAGTTCATCGGGAATGAAACCGTTTTTTCAGAGATTCCCCGACAGGGCATTTAATTGCGGTGTCGCCGAAGCCAATATGATTGGAATCGCATCGGGATTGTCCGCAATGGGAAAAATACCGTTTGCGCACTCGTTCGGCTGCTTTGCCTCAAGGCGCGTATGCGACCAGATAATGATATCGGCGGCATATGCAAAGCAAAATGTCCGTATAGTAGGTTCCGACCCGGGTGTTACAGCCGCATATAACGGCGGTACACATATGCCGTTTGAAGATATGGGGGTTTTGCGTTCGATACCCGGGATAACACTGATTGAACCGGCGGATAATGTCATACTGGCGGATATAATCAAGCAGCTTGCCGAGTTAAAAGGCGTATACTACATCCGTATGGCGCGCAAAAATGCTGTTTCCATTTATAAAGAAGGTTCAAATTTCCATATAGGACGCGGCAACACACTTATTGACGGAACGGACGTAACGATATTCGCGAGCGGTATTATGGTTTACGAAGCCTTAAAAGCCGAATCCATTCTCCAAACCGACAACATCTCCGCCAGAGTCGTTGATATGTTCACATGGAAACCTGTTGATTCTGAACTGATTGATAATTGCGCGCGCATAACGGGAGCGTTCGTTACAGCGGAGAACCACAACATCGTGGGAGGCCTCGGCTCTGCAGTTGCGGAAGCGGCAGCAAAGGTACGCCCCGTTCCTATTGAGATGGTTGGCGTAAAGGACAGGTTCGGTCAGGTTGGCACAGAAGATTTCTTACGTGAGGAATATGAGCTGACAACCCCTGATATCGTTGCCGCCGCAAAGCGCGCAATTGAGCGCAAGGCTTAATTTGCAAGAGTCAGGGACTGGAAAACCAGGGACTAGAAGACGAAGGACACGATAGTATTGCAGTTATCAGAGTTTTTTTTGCAGAATCCACGTATCGCCGTCGCATACTCCGGCGGCGTGGATTCATCTTACCTGCTGTATGCGGCAAAAACCGCAGGTTGTGTACTGCATGCATATTTTATCAAATCAGAGTTCCAGCCGCAGTTTGAGCTTGACGATGCGATATCCGTGGCGGAACACATCGGCGTTGCAATAACTGTTGACAGGCTTGGCATTCTAAGAGAGCCGGATGTTATTGCAAACCCTGTGAACCGCTGTTATTATTGCAAAAAACGAATTCTTGAAAGACTATGGGAGCTTGCCCGTTTAGATGGCTTCACCATTCTGTGCGACGGTACAAACGCAGACGATGATGAAGGAGACAGGCCGGGTATGCATGCGCTTAATGAGTTTGGCATTTTATCTCCTCTACGCGCTTGCGGTCTCGGAAAAACTGAAATAAGAGCGTTATCGGAGCAAGCCGGGCTGCCTACATATAATAAACCGGCATATGCCTGCCTTGCCACGCGTATACCGGCAGGAACGGGTATAACACAGGATTATCTTGATAGAATTGAGTGCGCCGAGGAAGCTTTATTCAATATGGGCTTTGCTGATTTTAGAGTTCGGCTGATTGCGCCCGATACCGCAAAGATACAAATGCCAAACAGGCAGTGGGACAAGGCGGCAGCGCACCGGATAGAAATACTTGAGGCGTTAAAGCCCGGTTTTGAAAGCGTAACGTTAGATATGGCAGGTCGGTAGTTATACCGGAAAAAAAGATAAGGACGAGGACGAGAAATGGAGCAAAACAGAGTACTTGCATTGCTAAAGAGTGTGCAAAACGGTGAGACTTCACCCGAAGATGCGCTTCTGCAGCTTAAAAAAGAGCCGTTTGAGAATGTGGGCTATGCAATGATTGACCATCATCGCGGTCTGCGGCATGGTATAAATGAAGTTATATTCGGAGAAGGGAAAACCACCAGGCAGATAGTGGGCATAGTTTCGGCAATGATTGAACGCGGGCAAAAGAACATTATGATAACGCGCCTTACCCGCAAAAAAGCTGAAAAGATAAAGGAAATACAGCCGATGTACTACGACCCCGTTGCCCGAATCGGCATTTGCGAGAGGGAGAATGAGTCGTCACCTCACGGGCTGATAGTCATTGCCGCCGCCGGAACAAGTGATATTCCGGTTGCGGAGGAAGCGGCGGTTACAGCCGAAACACTTGGGAATAATGTAGAAAGACTCTATGACGTCGGGGTGGCGGGGCTGCATCGCCTGCTAAATCACCTTGATGTAATTATGAGAGCTCGTGTCGTTGTTGTTGTTGCAGGTATGGAAGGCGCTTTGGCATCCGTGGTGGGCGGGCTTGTTGCGTGCCCTGTAATAGCTGTTCCCGCAAGTGTGGGCTACGGCGCGAACTTTGGCGGTCTTTCAGCGCTTTTAACAATGCTTAATGCCTGCTCGGGAAATGTCAGTGTAGTTAATATCGACAATGGTTTTTGCGCAGGCTACATTTCAAGCCTTATAAACCACATAGGCAATTAGATACCGGAGAACAAGGGTCGGAAGGCAAAGGATGAGTATGAATCTTTATCTGGAATGTAATATGGGAGCATCCGGCAATATGTTGATGGCTGCGCTCTATGAGCTGCTGCCGGATAAGGCTGCTTTCCGTGAGAAAATGGAGAACCTTGGTTTGCAGGGTGTTTCTATAAAATACTCCTCTTCAACAAAGTGCGGTATAACAGGTACACATATTTCGGTTGAAATTGACGGATTTGAGGAAAAAAGCGATGATGTTAATCATCATGATAATAGCCAATATCATAGCAACAATAATTGCGACAACAGCCATCCACACGACCACAGTCACGAAGGCAACAGCCATACTCACAGCCATCCGCACGACCACAGTCACGAAGACAGCCACCACCATGCAGGGCGGCGCTACGGATGCAAAGAAATCATTGATATAATCCGCAGCCTTGATTTACCCTCCGGGGTTATAGAGGATGCCGTCGGTGTATATTTGATTATCGGTGAAGCTGAAGCAAAAGTGCATGGCACTTCAGTTGATGAGATACACTTTCATGAAGTGGGCTCTCTTGATGCAGTTGCAGATGTGGTCGGGTGCAGCCTGCTTGTTGAAATGCTTGGCGTTGACAGTGTTTTTGCATCCCCGGTACATGTCGGTTATGGAATGGTGCGTTGTGAACACGGCATCCTGCCTGTTCCGGCTCCGGCAACAGCAGAAATATTAAGCGGTATTCCCATGTACAGCAGGCATATTGAGGGCGAGCTTTGCACTCCTACAGGTGCGGCTCTGCTCAGGCGTTTTGTCACCTGTTTTGGAACAATGCCGGCAATGGTTGTCAATAAAATAGGCTATGGTATGGGGACAAAGGATTTCAAAGCGGCAAACTGCCTGCGTGCGTTTTTATATGAGGACGCAACCGGTAGCGATTCTTTAAATGCAGACACAACGGAAGCAAACCGGCAGGATACAATCTGTGAAATATCTTGCAACCTCGATGATATGTCGCCTGAAGCCATTGGTGCGGCAATTGAAATCCTGTTTGAAAACGGCGCAAATGATGTGTTTACAACGCCGATAATGATGAAAAAAAACCGCCCGGCAACCAAACTCTCCTGCCTTTGCAAGGAAGGCCTATGCGACAATATAACAGAGCTTATCATTCATCACACAACAACACTTGGCGTACGTATAACAAAGCACCACCGCAAAATACTGAAGCGCGAAGTCATGATAGTAAAAACCGGTTACGGCAAAATACGCATAAAAAAAGCGCAGGGCTTCGGTATAACAAAGCTCAAACCGGAATACGAAGATGTGCTGGCTGCTGCAAAAAAACACGAATTACCGTTTCAGGTTGTTTATAATGAAGCATATGATGCAGCAAGGCGGGAGAATTAAGAACACATTTACAGAGCGGGGGCTTGGCAAAAGTCAAATCCCCGCTCTATTTTCACTTGTCAGAGAAAATTACTCGGAAGGTCTGTTGAGCGGCAATTGGTTTTTAAATGCAAAAACCGCTTTTTTCATGTAATCGTCACAGCCCATGAACGTGCGTACCCGTATGGACTTGCTGATATACAGTGTCAGTAAGATCAGCACTATAATGCATACGGCAACAAAGCATATGTTTATAACAAAAATCAAATCAAATAAACCTAATAATATGTGAGGGACAATGCCTACAAGTGCGGCATAGAGCATACCCGCAAACACGGAGATTTGCCAGATGAGAAGAAATGGCGGTTTCCGCCTAAAGACATTAATTACTGATATAGCAGTAAAAATGATTGTAAGAAGGCCGATAGCCATACCGGCCAGCATTATATAGAAAGCTGTTTCGAGGCTTTCCGGAAGAAGATTCTTTAAATCGCCCAGACCCGAAAGAACTTCATAATCACTGATTGCTTCAATTATCCCGATTGTCAGTATTGCGGCGTTTGCCAATATCCAGATAATATTACCAATAATAAATAATAATAACCATCCGCCGAGCTTGTTGAAATCCCGTTCAGCCTTTAAAGGCTGCTGATATTGAGGAACTCCCGGTTGCTGCGGAAAAGGCGGCGCAATCGGCTGCGGAGCCTGAAAAGGCGGCTGCTGCGGTTGAAACGGGGGAGGTGTTTGCGCCGGTTGCTGCTGCGGGAAAGGCGGCTGCTGCGGAAAAGGCGGCACGACCGGCTGCGGAGCCTGAAAAGGCGGCTGCTGCGGCAATGACGGCGGCGATGCTTGAAAAGGTTGCTGTGGAACCTGCGGAGCTGCTTGAAAAGGCGGCTGTTGCGGCAATGGTGGCGGTACCGGTTGAACCGGCTGCTGTGGCTGAAACGGAGCTGTCGGCGGAGCCTGCGTAGTATTAAAGGTCATTTCCAGGGAACTGCCGCAGTTAGCACAGAACTTTGTGTTACTATCGCCTTGACTGCCGCAATTATTACAAAAAATCATTTAAGTCGCTCCAATCATGAAGTAGTATGATTGCCGTAGTTAGTCGGGAATAATACAATTGTATTGTATCACTTCCAATATAGCAGTGCAACTTATAACTTGCACTGCTTGCAATTTTTGTCCGGATGCTATAGACTCATGCGGTATTCATGTTACGGCAAGATACATATTTACCGGACTGAAAAAACTAAAAAAGCAGGTTATCAAGGGTGAATCTCAACAACCGGGGTACAAATAAACAGACCTATACATATGCCGCAGCGATGCTTGCAACGCTTCTGTGGGCTTCGGCGTTTCCGGCAACAAGATACGCTTTGCAAAACTACAGCCCGGTATCATTAATGGTCATGCGGTTCACAGCGGCATCAATAACATTGATTGTTATAGGGATTATTAAGAAAATCAAACTTCCCGCTTTAAAAGACCTGCCTATGTTTGCGGCAAGCGGTCTTTCAGGTGTTTTTCTGTATTCCTTCCTGTTTAATACCGGCTCTGTGAGTGTTGCTGCCGGAGTCAGCAGCTTTATTATAGCTTCGTCGCCAATTTTTACATTAATACTAACGCGGATTTTCCTGAAGGAAATCGTTAAGCCCATATGCTGGATTGGCGTTTTTGTCAGCTTCTGCGGACTTGCGGCTGTTACGCTGACACAAACAACGGAGTTTTCGTTTGATATCGGTATTTTATTAATTATTTGCGCGGCTATTTCCTCAGGCATATACAGCACTATAATAAGGGCACTGACATCCAAATACAGTGCTCTTGAAGTAACAACATATACAATAATTGCAGGCACGGCAGCCACGTTGCTGTTCCTGCCCTCCGCAATCCGTGAAATACCCGGGTCAAACCTTACAGTTAACCTTATTGTATTATTTATGGGAGTTTTCCCTGCTGCAGTGGCTTACCTTGCGTGGAGCTATGCCCTGTCAAAAGCAAAAAAGACTGTGCATGTTACAGTCTTTTCATACCTCATCCCGTTAATATCGGCATTACTTGCATACATTTGGTTAAGCGAAACAATCTCGGCTTATACATTTATCGGAGGTCTGGTAATCATCATCGGTATGGTAATTACAAACCTCTTCGACAGGAAGTGACCGGAACTAAAGTAACAGGCAAAAATTCCGATAATATTAATGAGGGTTAAAATCCGTTTGCCTATCGGACAACACTTATTGTCGATAGGCTATTATTTTCGGAAAGGAAGGGATTCTGCTGTGAACATCAACACGACCGGCTACGGCTATGCCAATATAAATATGTCCTCAAAAAGCGCGCAGACGTATATAGATAAGTTTGACAAATCGCTGAAGCTGCCGTTTTTTAGTGCGATGTTAAAAACATTGCCGACTACGAAGCCAATTGATGACGATGAGATAAAAACCTTCAAAGACGATAAAAAAATTGTACTCAAGCAAGTCACCGATGACGACGATGCAGCCTACATAATCGAGCCTGGTTTCGGCGCTTCCTTTACACAATCGTCAATGAAAAAATAAACTTTGTTGTACCGCCCGAGCTTGTCACAAAAATATCCTCATTGTGGTTGTCGAGTATCTTCTTTACAATAAACAACCCAAGCCCGACACCGTCGCGGTCGGCGCTTCGTGATTTATCCATCTTGTGAAATCTGTCAAATATATGCGGCAGCTCGTCGCTTGGTATATTCTCACCCCTGTTTATAACCGAGACATATGCACGCGAACCCCGCTTCCACAGCTCCAGTCCGATCGCCTCGCCGGGCGGTGAGAACTTTATAGCGTTATCTATAAGGTTGTAAACAACTTGAATTATTGAATCTGCGTCACCGCATGTCATAATAGCCTCATCAGGCAGCTCGGTTTTAACATCGAGCTGCTTTCCGTCTATTTTACCGTCCAGACTGAGAAGAGCAAGCCGGACAACCTCCGAAATATCAAAGCTGCTTTCAAATACAGTGCTTGCATCAACAGACTGGAGCGTCGATATTTCCATCATACTCTTTACAAGCCTTGAAAGCCTTCTCGTTTCTGATGAAATAATGCCCAGATATCTCGCTTCATCCTCGCGGGGGATTGTTCCGTCAAGCAACCCTTCGGCAAAACCGGCTATGACGGTCATCGGGGTTTTAAGCTCATGCGAGAGGTTCGCAATGAAGTCGCGCCTTAACTGCTCGGAACTCTCCAATGAATCAGCCATCACGTTAAAGGCCTCCGTCAGTTGCCCTAACTCATCTGACCTCCTATGCTCCTTAACCCGCACCCCAAACTCGCCTCTGGCAAAACGCCGTGCCGCGACCGCCATCTCGTTTAACGGTTCCGCCTGCTTTTTCGTTGCAAGAAAAGCAATAAAAAATGCAAAAAGCATAACACTCAGCGCAGAAAAAATAAAAACCCCGGTGAAGCTGCGCCATTCCTGCCTGAACGCTGATATATCACTCGTAACAAACAGGTAGCCGAATGTTCGGGTCTCTCCGGCATTGCTCATAGTAAGAGGCATGCCGGATATCTGGCGGTACTCCGGATAAATCTGTCCTATAGTGGAATTAGTCACTTCGCTCTCGCCTGTTTCCGCCGAGTGAAGAATATCCTCCGGCACGTGCTTCCCTAAGTTTGTCATGGCTCTTTCAGAGCATGACTCAACAACTCCGTCTGCGTCTGTTACGAATAAATCAAACCCCGTAACACCGGAGATCATTGTCAACCACATACTGAGATTAAAATCATCCAGGTCAACACCGTAATGAAGGTGCTGTGTCGTGAGATATCTGGCAGTTTCCTGCATTGTGGATATCATCATGGCTCTCTTATCCGCTGCTGCCTGCCTATAGCTGAGAACAGTAGACAAGACGCCAAGCAGAGAAAAGCTTAACAACACTATCAGAGCTGTCGCAATAAATATTCGGAAGTATATGCTGTTTTTCATAATTAACTATTTTTCGTCCAGCAGTTCGAATTTATAACCTACTCCCCATACAGTTTTTAAAGACCACTTATCACTTACATTTTCAAGCTTCTCGCGAAGTCTCTTGACATGGACATCTACAGTTCTTGAGTCGCCGAAGTAATCAAAGCCCCATACCTCATCAAGCAACTGGTTGCGTGTATATACCCTGTTTGGAGATGATGCCAGATGAAACAGAAGCTCCATCTCCTTCGGCGGAGCCTCAACGCGATGACCTCGTATTAATAGCTCAAACGAATCCATGTCAATTACCAGATTGTCGAAGGCAAGCCGTTTTTCCTCCGCACCGCCGGTTACATCAAACCTGCGCATAACCGCGTGTATCCTTGCCATTAGTTCTCCAACTTCAAAAGGCTTAACAATATAGTCATCGGCGCCCATTTCCAACCCAGTGACCTTGTCGAGTGTTTCACCCTTTGCCGTCAGCATTATTATAGGAACATTGGAAGTTGCGCGAATCTCGCGGCAGACCCCCCACCCGTCAAGCACGGGCATCATTATATCAAGCAGGATAAGGTCAGGTGCAGTCCGCTCAAACTCAGCAACACCTAAAGCACCGTTTTCGGCAATGGTTACGGAAAAACCATCCTTCTCCAAATACAACCTTAAAAGCTCTGCGATGTTATTGTCATCCTCAATGATTAATACCTTCTTTGACATTTACCCTGCCTCCTTGTTTTATTCTATATGCATTCATATTGGCTGTGGTGAACAAATTGGAAACAAAATTGCTTGCGTTTTGCTCTGCTGATGATGTAATATTGTAACATGTTTATCGAAAGGATTGGTCATAGTTATGAAAATAGGATTTCTTACAAGCGGCGGTGACTGTCAGGGGTTGAATGCTGCATTGCGCGGCGTTGCCAAGACACTGTTCGGAGCAGTCCCGTATGTGGAAATATATGGTATACAGGACGGTTATGCCGGGCTTATTGAAAGCAAATGGCGAAAAATGGAGCAGCATGAATTTTCCGGTATTCTCCGTGAGGGCGGAACTATTCTCGGTACATCCAGGCAGCCGTATAAAACGATTCGCGACTTTGACGACAGCAAGAATGCCGACAGGCTCACAACAATGGTCAGAAATTACCATAAGGAATGCTTTGACGCGCTGGTTATCCTCGGCGGCAACGGTACTCATAAAACCGCTCATGCCCTTAGTCAGTACGGCATTAATGTTGTTACACTTCCGAAAACTATTGACAACGATTTATACGGCACCGATTACTCATTCGGGTTTAACAGCGCAGTAGCAAAAGCGGCGGATGTTTTAGATACACTTCACTCTACCGCAGCCGCTCACGGTCGCATTTTCGTCTGTGAGCTTATGGGTCGCAAAGCCGGCTGGGTGGCTTTATATGCGGGTATTGCAGGCGGGGCTGACGTTATCCTGTTACCCGAAATACCATATTCATTGGACAGTGTTCTGGAAGTAATTAATAAACGCAACCAATCCGGTAAAAATTTCTCTATAATCGCTATCGCCGAAGGCGCTATTACAAAGGATATGGCGGAACAGCCGAAAAGTGAGCGCAGAGTCGGCGATATATCGCCCGGCATGGAGCTTGTCAGAGTTCTTGACGAAAAACTAAATCAGGACGTCAGGCTTACTATTCCCGGTCATTTTCAACGCGGCGGTGATCCCACTCCGGCTGACAGAGTTTTTTGCTCACGTCTTGGTGCTATGGCAGGAGAGCTGGTGCTTAAAAGGAAATTCGGATACATGGTAGCCCTTCAAGGAAGTTCAATCGGCGCAATACCGCTTGGTGAGGTGGCAGGCAAGCTTAAAACAATTTCACTCGATAACGAGGTATTGAAGCAAGCGCGGTTACTGGGGATTTCTCTTGGTGATTAAGAGAGAGAAGGGATAAAATCCCTCCCCGCTTGCATACATGAAAAACCACATACACAATAGCAAAACGCTACACCATGGCTATTATATGATAATTATCATAATAGCGCAAGGGTAACGCGGGTAATTCTCGCAGAGTTTTGCAAATAAAAGCCTATTGACCGGCAACTAATAATCACACTATACCCTCACACATATCCCGTTTTTGTGCAGGGCTTGCTTCAGTTCCGGGATTTTTACTTCACCGAAGTGGAAAACTGAAGCAGCAAGACCTGCGTCTATTTCCGGCAGCTTCTTAAAGAGTGTAATAAAATCTTCTATGCAGCCGGCTCCGCCGGAAGCTACTACAGGTATATTCACCTCATTGCAGACTGCTTCAAGCAGCGGGAGGTCGAAACCGTCCCTTACCCCGTCGGTGTCAATGCTGTTGACAACCAGCTCGCCCGCACCGCCATCAGCACCGCGTTTTATCCATTCTATCGCGTCAATACCGGTATCCTCTCTGCCACCCTTGGCAAACACATGATATGAACTGCCCACAAAGCTGACATCCACCGCAAACACAACGCGGCGGCTTCCGAATTTTCGAGCCGCTTCATTTACGAGCTTAGGGTTTTTCAAAACCCCGGAATTTATGCTTATCTTATCCGCGCCGCAACCGAGTATTCTTTCAAAATCCTCGAGCGTATTTATGCCGCCGCCTACGGTGAGCGGAACAGAAATCACATCAGCAACTTGCTTTAAAACATCAGCAAACAGGTTACGCTCTTCAATGGATGCCGTGATGTCGTAGAAAACCAGTTCATCGGCACCGTCCTCATTATAATGCCTTGCCAGATCAACCGGAGAAGCGACATCATTTAGTCCCTTGAATCTTACACCCTTCACAACACGCCCACTTTTTACATCAAGGCATGGTATTATTCGCTTTACCGACATACAGCACAACCCCTTGTCTATTACACTCTTTACCGAACACCCTTTAGTCTTAATACTTCCCGTAAATCTATACCACCCGAATACAAAGCCTTACCAAGTATTACCCCGTCAATGCCCAAATTAAAAAGGGTCTTTATTTCATCAAGAGATGTCACACCGCCTGATGCTATAAGATTCATCGAAAGCTTTGAGCGAAGCGTTTTATATAGCTCCATATTAGTACCGCTGAGCATACCGTCCTTTGAAATATCGGTGCATATAAGCGTTTTAACACCAAGCTGTTCCACTGTTATGCAGAAATCAAAAGCATCCCTGTCAGAGACCTCTGTCCAGCCCTTCACAGCAACGAGTCCATCCTTTATATCAACCGAAACGGCAATTGCATCACCGAAGCTGCCCGCAATTTCCTTCAGAAATCCCGGCAGCGAAACCGCTATGGTTCCAAGTATGACCCGCTTAACTCCGGCATTTAAGTAATCATTTATAGTGTCAGACGCGCGTATTCCTCCGCCGGTCTGAATAAACAGCCCCGATTCGGAGGCTATTTGCGTAACAATTTTTTGATTTGCCGGCTTGCCGTCACGCGCTCCCTCAAGATCAACTATGTGCAGGGCTGATGCGCCGTCCTCTTTAAATCCGAGAGCAACGGATACCGGGTCATCACTATAGACTGTCATCTGCGAGTAGTCGCCGCGTTTTAATCTGACAGCATTCCCCTCAAATAAATCTATTGCAGGATAAATTATCATGTCAGAACACCCTTGGTTGATGGTATCTCCCCACAGAGTTCATTATCAATCATTACAGCGGCTCTAAGCGCGCGGGCAAGCGCTTTGAAACAGGCCTCTAAAATATGGTGTGCATTTTTCCCTTCAAGTAAACGGATATGTAAGGTCAGCCCTGCCTTTCTGACAAACGCCTGCATAAACTCTTCAAACAGCTCTGTATCCATTGCGCCGACAGCGCGGTCGGGCAGTGTAATTTCGAGACTCAAATGACCTCTGCCTGAAATATCAATCGCACATAGAACCAGAGCTTCATCCATAGGCAGTGTTACATCGCTGAATCTGCAGATTCCCCTTGCATCCCCTAATGCCTGCGAGAATGCTGCTCCCAGGCATATCCCTATATCTTCAACAGAGTGGTGGCTGTCTACATGTGTGTCCCCAAGACATTTGATATCAAGGTCAAACTTACCATGTCTTGCAAAAAGCTCCATCATATGGTCAAGGAAACCGACGCCTGTATCTATGACGCTTTTACCTGTACCGTCAAGGTTAAGCGTCAGCTTGATTTCAGTTTCGGTCGTATTGCGTACAATCTCACTTTTTCTCATCGCCTGTTCCTCATTTCTGCTTTACAGTTTATCCATTGCTCAGAATTTCCCCGGTCGCCGCAATCAATGCGTCCATTTGTTCTTTTGTACCAATAGTAATTCTGACATAGTCCGATATTCGCGGTTTATTCCATTGCCTCACAAGTATCCCCATGTTCTTTAGTTTTGAATAAAGTATATGACCGCCAATTTCGGGATGCTTTCCAAAAAGAAAGTTTGCGCAGGAATCTGTCATTATAAAACCGAGATTTTTTAAACGCATTTTCGTATATTCGCGTGTTTTGATAATCTCTCTGCGCTTTCCAATAAAATATTCTTCCTCGCTTATTGCCGCTTCGCCTATAACCTGCGTTATCCTGTTGACATTATAAGGGTTAAAGGAATATTTTATTTTGTTCAGGTCCTTTATTATCGGTGCCGGACCTGCGGCGAAACCAAGCCTTGCGCCAGCCATTGAGCGGGATTTTGAAAATGTGTGAATAATAAGCAGGTTGTCATATGTATTAATCAACCCGATTGCAGATTTACCTCCGAAATCGATATATGCCTCGTCTATAATAACAATAAAGTCCGGGTTGCCTTTTACTATTTCCTCAATTTCATCAAGCGTAAGCGCAATGCCTGTCGGTGCGTTCGGGTTGGCAATGATCACGTTTTTACCGGTATTTATGTAATCCTTAATATTTACGGTTAAGTCGTCCAGCAAGGGAATCTGTTGGTACGGCACATTATATAGCTCTGCATACACAGGATAAAACCCGTATGTTATATCAGGAAAAACAACTCCGTCTTCCAAAAATGCATGAAAAGAAAACGCCAACAATTCATCGGAGCCGTTGCCGACGATGATGTTTTCCGGCTTCACATCATAGTTTTCTGCAAGCCTGTTTATAAGGGCTCTGCCGTCGGGATTCGGGTAAAGGTTAAGCTTTTCGAGTTCGTTTACTGCTGCAGCCTTTATAGAGTCCGGAGGGGGGTAGGGAGATTCGTTTGTATTGAGCTTTATATACTCAACCCCGGACGGCTGCTCACCGGGTTCATACGCATCGAGCAACGATAAGCGTGTTGAAAAAAACCTGCTCATTTTGCCTTTTCCTTGCTTAACCTCTTTGAAATTGACAGAGCGTGAGCTCTCAAGCCTTCTTCTTCGGCAAACCTTATAACATCGTCGCTTGCGGCGATTAGTGCTTCCTTAGAAAAGTAGGTGTATGATGTTTTCTTGGTAAAATCATCAACTGACAGAGGTCCTGAAAAACGTGACGTGCCTGATGTCGGGAGAGTGTGATTTGGACCTGCATAGTAGTCTCCCAGTGTTTCCGGCGAGAATTTTCCCATAAAAATCGAACCCGCGTTAATTACCCTTTCAAGATAATAAAACGGTTCATCAAGAAAAATTTCAAGGTGCTCAGGGGCTATTATATTTGATATCTTAAATGCTTCGTCCATTGATTTAGCAAGGATTATCAATCCATGCTCATTAATGGCTTTACGCGCAATATCCTTACGGGGGAGCTTTGGCAGTTGCATTTCTATTTCCGAACTCACCTTATCCGCAAGCCCCTTACTGTTTGTAATAAGAACAGCCGGTGAATCCGGGCCGTGTTCACATTGCGACAGCATATCTGCGGCAATGAGTACAGGGTCTGCAGATGCGTCCGCTATTACGAGAATATCGCTTGGTCCTGCAATCATGTCAATACCGACGATTCCGAATACCTGGCGCTTTGCTTCGGCAACATATACATTACCCGGACCGGTTATCTTATCAACACGCGGCACTGTAACCGTGCCAAATGCGAGTGCTGCTATCGCCTGTGCGCCTCCCATTGTAAATACCCTGTCGGCTCCCGCTATTTTTGCGGCAGCAAGCACTTTCGGGTCAACGCCATTAACGGAGTCTGTATTTACCGGACACTCATTTGATGGCGGAGTGGCAATAATTATTTCTTTTACCCCCGCTATTTTTGCCGGTATGCAGTTCATCAGCACCGATGAAGGGTAGGACGCGCTCCCGCCCGGCACATAGACTCCAACGCGCTCTATCGGAGTTATTTTCTGCCCCAGAATAACACCGTTTTTAGGTGGCAGGTCAAATCCTTTTTGAACCTGATTACGATGAAAGTCTTCAATATTTCTTGCCGCTCGCTCCATAACGCTGATGAATTCAGGGTCAACTTTATCAATAGCCTTGTCCATGGCGGCTTTTGTAAGCTCAAAGCTGCCCAGCTCACACCCGTCAAACTTCACGGTGTATTCCCGCAAAGCCTCATCACCGCGTTTTATTATGTTGGCTATGACCATTGCTACTGCTGTAGTTATTGCTGTGGAATCCACGGTTTTCTGCACAATGCAATTTTTTTCAAACTCATTGGCTTTGATGATTTTAATCATATTGCTTCACTCCATTTTATTGGTTTCGTTAATTTTACTTAAATTCTCTGCGATTTTTGCACACAATGTTTCTATCTTTTTATGGTTAAATTTATAACTTGCCTTATTTGAAATAAGGCGTGCGCTTATATCCACAATAGGTTCAATCGGCTCCATTTTGTTTTCCTGTAATGTCCGGCCTGTCTCAACTATATCAACGATAACATCGGAAAGCCCAAGCAAAGGAGCTAATTCAATAGAGCCGTTCAGCTCGATAACATCGATTTCTCTGCCTTGCTTTCGATAATAGGAACGTGCGATGTTCGGAAATTTAGTTGCCACCCGCAGCGCTTTGTCAGAATTTTCGGTATCAAAGCCCATTTCCGCAGCGACACACAAACTGCACCTTCCTATACCAAGGTCGAGCAGCTCATAAACATCCGGTGAACCCTCCAGCAATACATCCTTCCCCGCAACACCTATATCCGCAGCACCCCGTTCAACATATCGTGCAACATCCGACGGTTTTACCCAGAAATAACGGACACCGTCTTTTTTATTTTCAAACACAAGCTTGCGGCTTTCCTCACGAATTTCCGGACATCCGAAACCGGAAGACTCAAAAATATCGTAAGCATTCTCACCCAGCCTGCCTTTCGGCAGAGCAATGTTTATCATCCCTGCTTCTCTCTTTACTTCAAAACCTGTGTCTTTTTCCGGGCTTTTATCATTTTTAGTTTCTGTATTAGCTTCTGTACATTTATTCGTTTCCGCCGCGTCCGGGTTTTCAAGCATATCAAGGTAGACTGCGAATCCAATCGCTCCGCACTTTTTGCCGAATTTGTTAAGCAGCTCGTCATAACGCCCGCCGGAAAGAACCTTTGCGGGTATCCCTTTTATATACCCTTGGAATATGATTCCGCTGTAATAGCTTATATCGTTTACGACAGAGAAGTCAATATTGACTCCATCTCTAATTCCGAGTTGACAGAGCGTGTCGTGAATTTTGTCAAGCTCCTGTATTGCTGCGTCCGTTTCTTTGTTAATGCTTAGGTTTTGCAATTCCCCGGCTACTTCTTTGAACGGACCGTATATAGCGGAGAGCTTTATCAGCCTTTCACAGAAATCATTACTTAATCTGTATTCATAGCACAGCGCTCTCAATCCCGGATTATTCTTTTCACTGATACAGTTTATAAGCTTAGTCTTTTGCTGCGTATTCATATTTTCGCCTATTAATAAACCGCTCAGATACCCCATATGTGAAATATCAAGGCTTGTGCATCCACTGATAGTGTCAAGGCTTCTTTTTGCGAGCAAAAGAACCTCTCCCATTAGACTTACATCTATATTTCCTATGCACTCCAGTCCGACCTGCATTTGCTCTTTTATTTCAAACCCGTCGGACCTGTATATATTTTCGTTATAATACAGTTTTTTGAGGTCGTTGTCATCCTTTGTGTATTTTACGATAGAGAGGGTTACATCCGGGCGCAGTGCCATAAGCCTGCCTCCCGCCCCCGCAAATGTAAGAATCTCACCGGGCGGTAAAAATGCCTTATTGCCTGCATAGAGCTCGTATTCTTCGAATCTGCTCATTTTATACTGCACATATCCAAATTCGCTGTATAGTGTACGAAGCCGGATGCTAACCTGTTCTTCATACCCAAGTATATCCGCTGAATACTCCATGAGCTTCTCCTGAGTTATAGTGGGAAGTGGCTTATACCATTATACCAGATACTAGCACAATATAGAACAAAAAGCAGTATAAATCAATATATTAACCGCCATAGCATTGAGGCTATGATACGATTATATGCGCAATCACAGAGCCTTCATCATCACATAGGAACAACAACTGTCCCTGACGTGCGTTAAACCCCATTCTTATCCTGTGCAAATCCCCGGCATCCCTGCTGCCTCTGCCTGCGAACTCCAGCGTCCCGCCCGGCTCGACCCGCGCATCGGGCAACGGCCACAGGAAGGGATTGGCAAGGTCGTTTGTCATATACAAGCCGCCGGTGCGAACAGTCTCCTCTCCCGGGTTATACAATACGCAGCCGTTACGTGCAGAGGAACCATAGGCTTCACTGAACATCAGTAACGGCAGCTCCACTCTTGTAACCAGTTCCACTCTTACAACACCGTCTACAGCATCCTCACGCGAAACTGTAATTTCCGGTGCGTTTACCACTGTACCGTTGACTATCCAATAGTCCAAAACGGTATGCTCGGGCAGTGCCGGTCTGAGCGGTATGATAAGATGGTCGAAATATGATGCGGAAGTTCCTTTCTGTGTTCCGATATATGCCTCCGCCCCCGTTACTACAACAGTATACATATTATCTTCCCACCCGAAATGCTCGCGCAAGCTTCTGAAGATATATTCACTTCGCCCTTCGGCGACCCTCAACATATTGGAATGATTATGCTGCACTGTATTAAAACTGACCCAGTGTGAGTATTTTTTCTCCGCAAATGCATAGTCGAGTTCATTTCGTGATTCACTGAACAACTCATTGATAATATCCCTTACATTTTGTTCTGTCACGATGTTCGCCGCGATATCGCACATAATCATAGCAAACATATCGACCATTTCGGAACGTGCAAATAAAGCGTTCAGCATATGGCTGTATCTGTTGTTCCGGGAGTTCATCATCTCTTGGAACGAAGGCTTGTTAACATCCGGCGGGTCCTCATAAAGGCCCAGGATCCAGTCGAGATCAAAAACGATATAACGCCAGCGTCCGTCAAGCTCTGTTGCAAGCCCTTCCATTTGCGGTCCCGTATAACGCCAGAGCTTAAGATTATTGTTGGGCCAGTCATGGTTACCCAGATATGTTTGCAAGGCATAGTATAAGAGAAGATTGTCAACATCGACCAGTTGTTCAAAAACATTGAATGTATTATCATCTGCAAAGTCCATTTCGTAAAAACTGTGCAGATACAGGATAGCCTCTCTTTCATATGGGTCATCGGTATCAATCCATTTTTCGCCCATGCCGACTATTTGGAAATCTCGTGTCGGCGCCGAGAAGATGTCCTGAAGGTACTGAGCATTCACACGTACCTGCGCCCAAGTAAAACCGTAGTATTCTCCGTTAATGAAGATTGCCGCAGGTCTTACCGGCGAAGTCACCTGAAGCCCCGCCATGCGGGCAAGTTCATATCCGACTTCGTTGCGAAGCATTCCGAAATCACGATCGTTTGCACCGTTGCGCAATATAATCTGGTCGTACTTTCTCAGAGGTGTTCCGTAACCGTCGCGAACCGTATCACCCGGGAAAAAATCAAAATGGAATTTGCCCTGCCCGGGCTCATACTCATTGCGCGCAATCAAACGTATGGATTTCTGAGATGCCGCACGCGACCATCCGCCGTGGGTGCGTATGCCTGCCGCCTGAGCAATGACACGATTGCCGTTTGATTCAAATACTTCCACATACACAGGGCGCTCGCCCTCCATACCGCGCCAGTTGAAATTTGCGGGTGAAGGAGGCTCAATTCTTGCCCTCGGATTTTCGCTTATGTATTCCTCCCTTGTTATGCCTTCGACAAAGATGCCCGTATCATAGTCATAAAGGTAATCCGGGTCGGTGGAGAGCGAAAAAACCAGCGTATCGAACCGTTCAAATACAGCGTCTCCGATAAAAAATGTATGCACAAACGGACGGGTGACAAAATCATCAAGAACTGCAATTGCTTTGACGGTTATTACATTTATACTGCCGCCATCGGCCGGTTCCATATTGATTGGACCTGTATACCTTGTTGAACCAACTGTCGGCTCCGACCCGTCCAGAGTGTAATAGATGACGGCTTCCGGCATGGAAGCGGTTATTGATAAATGGAAAGACTGCTCATAAAAATGCTCTGTATGCGAAAAATCCATGTACAGATCAATGAAATTACTTACTGTCTCAGTATTATCGGCAGGCTGCTCGATAACGCCTGTCTGGTACGGCGCGGCAAAAGAATCCCCGCGTAAACCCGTTTGCTCCACAGGGAATGCGTTTAGCAACACTATTGACGAAAGTGTAAGAAAAACTGCCAGAGCAAGAACTATCAGCTTTCTGCTAAAAAGGGTCATTTTTGCAAGCGTTCCTTTCGTGAAGAGTTAGTGTTCCGTGTACGTTGCATCATGTATAATCGCCGGTGTACTCCACAAGCGTCACACCTTCCACGCCATCTGTCTGTCGTATAGGCTCAAGGAACGAAGTATCACCACCGCGTACGCGGACTTCAGCCGTAACCTCGGAGCTGTCCTTAGACAGTGTTTTATTTTTAATATTCGCCTTGAGTGGCTTCAACAGCGCATTAACGGCCGTTTCCGCCTCAGGGTCATAGCGTATAATAAGCAAATATGTGCGCTTTTCAATACGGATGATTGTCATAATCATATATACAATTGCAATGAAACCGGTTCCCAGCAAAGCAACGGCGTATAACTGCGCGCCGGAAGTAAGACCCGCCGCAACACCCCAGAAGAGGAAACCGACATCAAGCGGGTCCTTGACCGCCGCACGGAAACGGACAATGCTCAATGCACCAACCATCCCCAGTGTCAGAACAAGGTTACTTCCTATGGTTATAATTATTAATGAGGTTACAACGCATACCATTACTATGAGCATATTAAAACGAACGCTGTAAACCACACTCTTATTAAAATACCGGTACACAAGGAAAATTATAATTCCGCAGACAAACGCCACAGTAAGGTTCAGCAAAACTTGTGTCCCCGTGAGGCTTTCAAGATGCTGCGGGCTGGCGAAAAAATCGCCGAGCAGCTCATCGATTTGATTTAACAATGATACATTCCTCCTTTGGTATCGTTACTGTACTCATGTAAATTGAAGTGCTTAAAATTGTTCTCGCGCGAATAGCAATACTTTGATATTGCCGTGCGCTCCAGCGGCAGCCCGTCTAACATTTCTTTAATAACAGATGGCAGGAAACGATCAAACTTCACCTCAAGCATGCCTCCCTTCCCGGGGGGGTCGCCGCTATATAACCCGGGCATCAGAGCATCGGAGCGAATATCACTGTCAAAGGTGACGCGTATATTGCCGGGCTGGTATACATATGCCTCTCTGGTATATGAAAACACAGCCGCAGGACGCAACCGGCGAACCCGATGCAGAGCCGCAACCTTTTGCCAGAGCGGATGCTCTGAGTGTGAGATGAAGTCCATTATACCACGTGAGATGCTATGGTACTCATCCTTTGTTATTCTGACCGAAACCTTGTATGACAGGTCGCCGTCCTTATGCTTGTTCTCAAAGCGGATAAAAGACAAATCACTGTTGTAAAAACGCACACGGTACTTATCGCGACTGTAATTACCCAGTATTTTCTCATAATAAAAGGTGTCATACTGGTCATCAAGATAAAGGTTGTTGACCTTATAAATACCGCCTGAATGCCTGTCAGGCCGCATAACCGCCGAAACGCGGCGTCTGAGAACAGCCGCGGTATGCGTGTTCATGAAGAATTTAAGTTCATTACGGTACTGCACTATACGACCTCTGAATTTTCATTGAACGCCTTTGTGAGTAAAAATGCATTTTCTATGCATTATAATAGTAGATAATAGCACATTGGCAATATTTCGGCAAGAAAATGAAATAATCAATAATAAAAAACCGAACTCCCGCCTGAAAAATCCCGGAACGGCATTCGGATTTAAAGTGTTCATTTAACATTTGAAGAATACATTGAAGAGCCTGTGCGAACAGGAAATGTCAGAGCAAGGCAAGAATCGCTTCCTCACAAGCTACCGCTTCATCTTCCGGTGGGGTTTCAACAACCTCAATTGTGCGTAATAAATGACTCCAGGGCGTGTATCTTGCGTTTAAACTTCCTGTTGTATACGCGATGCAGCTCATCTATTGAATAATCACAGACCACAGCGGTATATGGCGGTGTCACTGCCTTGAAGTAAGCCTGTGCAGGAACACTGTCGTTGAAAAGGCTCGTAGATACTAAAACATTAGTGTCTATAATACACTTCATGCCTTATCACCATATCGCATATCCATAATCATTTCGACAACATCATCATCGGAATAAATTCCAGCTTTCTCGGCTTCGCCTTCCATCTCCTTTTGGAACACCTTCATGGCATAAACAGCAGAGTTCATCATAATTACACGGTCATTATCCGTAACAAGAGTAACACGGTCGCCGGTTCCCACACGCAGAACATCACGTATATCTTTTGGCAATGTGATTTGACCTTTTGCCATTACTTTTGCATTGTCAACAATTACGTTTTCCATCTTCGCCACCTCTAATTATCATTTTCGGTATTTCCCTACTTTTCATACCGCAATTATAAACGAACTGCATCAAAAATGCAAGAAAATCTGTACGCCAAATATTATGTAATAAATAAAAAATTAATTAATGTTATATATCGCGAATTATATTGATATTTCCGGTGCGTGTTGGGTCTGGGAGCAGTTTTTTAGGAAAATACGGTGAAAACAAGGAAAATCCATTAAAGCCTAGAGAAAAACGAGCAAAAAAAACAACCACATCTTCTGCAATCGCAGTGTTTTGTGGTTGTTATTTTGGCAGGGGCAGAAGGATTTGAACCCTCGGCCTACGGTTTTGGAGACCGCCGCTCTACCAGCTGAGCTATACCCCTTTGTA
>Ga0123356_10000429_pt1 | contig 48059 bp, 36 predicted proteins | sample TergutEmb28metaG_2_FD_92546 | JGI IMG/M metagenome (GOLD analysis project Ga0123356, IMG submission 92546) | Embiratermes neotenicus P3 segment gut microbial communities from Petit-Saut dam, French Guiana - Emb289 P3 | ecosystem: Host-associated > Arthropoda: Insects > Digestive system > Gut ...
AAGCAATGGGGATACACACCTGCAACACAAACTCACCCGGCTCCAATCGCAGGCGGCCGACGGGAGCATCCAAAATAGCGTGTATGGACATGATCCGCCCACCCTTAGGCCCAAACAGCACAACCTCGGCATCGGTTAACAGCAACGCCAGCACGGTCTCCCGATAAGCGATGGTACCGCATAGATTGCCGCCCAGGGTGATGCGGCACTGGTTGGTATGATCAGCGATCCGCCCGCAAACCAGCCCAAGCAACGGAAACAGACCCGAATCTTTGATCGCCCGCAGGGGCACACACCCGCCGATCACCAAAAACCCGTTTTGAACACCCAGCACGTTCATCTCGGGAATCTGCTTTAGGTCGATCACCGCATCGGGAGCGACGACACCCGCGCGGCACATGGTGATGATCTCGCTGCCGCCACCATAGTAAAAAGCTTGGGCGTATTCTTGATGCAGTGCCACGGCTTGTTCGGCTGTATCGGGCTGGGCATAGGCAAAATCCCGTGCGATCATACGCTCCCTCCCGATGCCTTCCACAACAGTTCAGCGGTGATGGGCAGGGTGTTGATCTCCACCCCAAGAGCCGTGTAAAGGGCGTTGCCCAGGGCGGCGGGCATGCCCAAAATGCCATGCTCCGCAAAACTGCGCACACCAAAGGGTGCGTCCTGCTGTGGGGTGGTGACAAAATCCACCCGGTAATCCGGCTCTTGGCCAATGTGCAGCAGCTTGTAGGTGCGCAGGCTGGGGGTGTTCATCACGCCCGCCGAATCATAAGCATAGACCTCCCTGCTAGCTAGGCTTAGGCCCATGGATGCGCCGCCGTTGATCATCTCGGCAGTAAATTTGGGGTTGATGAGGGCGCCGATGTCCAGCACCGTGCTGGCGTTTAGTATACGATAGGTGAAATCTAGGATGTCCAGCTCGATCTCTACGGCTTGGGCGCCCACCGTCCAAGCCGGTGAGGGTTTGCCTCGCCCGGTTTCCGGCTCTAACGGAGACAGCCCCTTGAGCATAAACGCCCCCCGCCCCAGCACCGGCTCCCCCACCGACTTGCCGTTTGGTGTTTTGTACCCATGCACCAGCTTGCTTAACAAAAAAAGCTCCTGGGGATTGCTTTTTTTGTAGGCCATGCCGTCCCCAATTTCAACATCTTCGGGCAGGCAGTGCAAGGCCTGGGCAGCGGTTTCCCTGATCTGGGCCAGGGCATCGTCGGCCGCGCGCATTACGGCGCGCCCTGCCAGGTATTCGCTCAGGCTGGCTACGGTTTTCCAGTGCTTGGGGTGCGTTCGGGTATCGACACTCGTGGCCACAAACACGTTGCCTACGTTTATGTTGAGTTTGTCGGCCAGCATTTGGGCGAGTCTGGTTTGGTCGCCGCTGCCCATTTCCACCACGCCGATGTTTAGGTTCACACTGCCGTCTCCATTGAAGGTGATTGTTGCGCCGGATATGGCGTCGGTGGGTGGATTGGCGGCCTTCCACAGGCAGGCGACGCCCTTGGCACGCACTGTACGCTCGTCCACCTGGATGCGCGCGCCTTCATCCCAGCAGGCCAGAGTTCTCAATTTGTTCAGGCATCCCGGCAGATCGCCCACATTGCTGGCGGTGCACACTGCCTGGGTGGGGCTCAGATGGCCGGGCTGGATGGCGTTGCGTTGGCGTATCTCTATCGGGTCTAAGCTGCAGGCCTTTGCCAACGCATCCATGGCACGCTCCACACAAAACAGATAGGATTCATGCCCAAAACCCCGGTACGACGTGGCGTACGTCCGGTTGGTATACACGCAGCAGGCGTTGATCAAAAGATGCTCGATGTTGTACGGGCCCGTGCCGTTGGCCGCCATGGCCACCGTCATGTAAGGGGCAATATCGGCATATGCGCCGCAATCCAGCCGGTATGTGAGCTCCGCGGCACGCAGCAAACCGTCCCTTGATGCGCCTAGCTTGATATTCGCCTCTAACGCCAGGCGGCAGGGGGCGGTGGTCATATCTTGTTCTCTGGTGAGCAGCACCCGCACAGGCCGCCCGCCTACGGACCGGGTGGCCATGTAGGCCAGCAGTTCCAGCGTTACGGCAGCCTTGCCACCAAAGGAGCCGCCCACATAAGGTGTTTGCACCCGCACCTTGCCCATAGGGATGGAAAAATAATGGGCAATCTGCTCCTGCACCACATGGGGCGCCTGGGAGCAAGTCGTTATACACACCTCGCCATCGGCCGCAACCGAAGCCCTGGCCGAACGTACCTCCATGGCCACATGGTCGCTGGGGGGCAGGTAGTAGTTCTTTTCTATCAGGATGTCGCATTGCTGCAACACGGCCTGGGCCTCTCCCTTTTGGATCCTATGTTGGCTGGTGATGTTGCTGCCCGGCTGGGGATACACATTGCCCACGGCCAACCGATACAAACCAAGCCCGTCGTGCAAGATGGGCGCATCGGCGGCCAGCGCTTGAGAGGGCGTGAGCACAAAAGGCAGGGGCGCATAGTCCACCCGGATGGCCTGGACGGCCAGATCGGCCAAGGCCTCGCTTTCCGCTACTACGATAGCCACGGCCTCCCCGGCGTAGCGCACGCGATCCAAGGCCAGGGGCGGGCGGTCTTCAATCAACACACCGGTGAGCACCGGAAAATCCCCGCCGGTCACCACGGTTTTAACGCCTGGCATGGCGGCCGCCTGGCTCACATCCATGGATTGAATCAACGCGTGAGCAAAAGGGCTGGTGAGCACCCGCGCCACCAGCTCGCCCGGCATCATCAAATCACCGCAGTATGTTGCCTGGCCGGTTACCTTTTGCCAGGCTTCGATCCGTTGTACATTGTCGGTTATGCTGGTTTTGATGGGAACCACCTTTTCACCCATAGTGTTTTGATGGTGCCCAATTTATTCGATATTGATTAAAGAAAAGGACATATGCTATACTTGCCTCAAAACAAACACAAGGAGCGTATATGAGCCATACATATCAAGAGCTAAAAAGCCAATACGAAGCCATGGAGCGCACCCTAACCTATGTGGATGAACGCCTGCCCGAGATCACCGCCCTGCTGGGCGGATGCGATCAGTTGGTGTTTGTGGGCTGTGGATCCAGTTACACGGTGGCTGTTTCCGGCGCGCTGACGGCGTGGCTGCGCTTAAAAAAACCGGCCTTGGCCCTGCCCGCGGGCGATCTTTTGTTGCATACCGAAAGCTACCGGCCTGTGTTAGAGGGCAGCGCCATGGTGGTGCTCTCCCGCTCCGGCGAAACCAGCGAGGTGATCCGGGCCCTGGAGCGAGTGCAAGAAATGGGTGTAAATCACAAAGTGCTGGGCGTTGCCTGCAAAGAAGGATCGGCCCTGGCCAACCACAGCGATTGCATCTTGGAGATGCCCTGGGCCTTTGACCACAGCGTATGCCAAACCCGCACGGTATCTTGCCTGTATCTTTTTTGTGTGTATGCCGCCGCCAGCCTGGCCGGGGATAAAGCATTGCTGGCGGATTTGCGCTCGGTTGTGGCGGGGGGGCCTGCCTTTATGAACGCCCACGAGGCAACGCTCCAGGCCGTGGGCCAAAGGGATTGGACCCATGCCGTGGTGCTGGGCGACGGGGAGCTGGCCGGGATGTGCGACGAAGGCGCCCTGGCTTTCAAAGAGATTTGCCAGGTGCCGTCCAACGCCTATCATCTGTTGGATACACGGCACGGCCCCATGGTGCTGATCGGCAAACAAACGCTGGTGATTGCGGTGTTGTCCTGTGCCCAAAACAAGCTGGAGCTGGATATGCTGCGCGACCTGGTGGCCAAGGGCGCAACCGTTGTGGCCTATAGTGACGAGCCCATTGAGATACCCGGCGTGGTAAGCGTTAGCTTTGGGCAAAAGCTGGCCCATCCGGCCCGGGGGTTGCCGGCCATTGCGGTGTGCCAGTTGATTAGCTACTATAAATCCTTCCAAACCGGCGCAAACCCGGACGAACCCGATGGGCTGAGCCCGTGGATTGTGTTGGGGTAAAACATCAGAGCACCACACCGGCCCTCTCCAATCGAAAAATATCATAGGGATTCTGCACAAACAGGTGGCGGGCGATCTCGTTCGCCTCTTCTATATCCAGTTGATCATCAATGGCCTTGCGCGCTAGGGAGGCGCTTACATCTTCTTTGGCCAGGGCCAAATGCCCGTATACGCCATCTATAAACACATAGTCGCCGCCAAAGGCGCAAATTTTGTTCACGGGCACGGTATCCAGCCACTCCCGCAGGGCCATGCGGCTGGCGTTGGGCGAGATGATGTGGGCCCAGCACATGTCCAGGTACACGTTGGGGAACATCTTGCCCATGGCCCCCAGTTCCATTTGATAGGGATACCCGATGTGCATCAGCACAAAACGTACATCCGGATAACGCAGCAGCAGGCTGCACAGCTGCGTTGGGTTGGCGTGGGCCAGCAGGTTGCCGTTGCCCTCCTGCAGGCCGGTGTGAATCTGCACCGTCATGTCCCGCTTGGCTACCCGGCGCAGGATGTGATGCAGCATGTAGTCTTGATACGCCTTGGTGGTGTGAACGGTTTTGGTCTCCCAATCCGGCAGGTGGGCGTCCTTCCAAAAGCCTTGAAAGCATTGCTCCGCCTCATGATAGCTGCCATCCTCCACCAGCAGGGAGCGCCCGTAGGCCATGGGGGTTTTAAAACCCACCACACCGGCCTCGCAGGCAAGGTCGATCATGGTTTCGCAGGCCTCCAGCCAATCAACAAATGAATGAATGGGCGCGCCCACAAAGCGCTGCACGCCTTCGATATCGCTAAAAAACTTGGGCAGTATGAACTGGCCCATTTGGGTCATGCTGCGGAAGTAACGGCGGTCACAGTCCCAGTCGCTGTCCAACACGCACATGGCGATGTTCGAAACTTGTTTGAGCACGCGCTCATAGTGGGCGCCCGAGGCCATACCCGCCCGGAACGCGGCGTCCAGCGCTTCCACTGTGCCGCCGTCGATGCGGGGCAAACCGTAAATCCCCTGAACCGAACGATCCAAGGCCCGGCCATACCCGGTGTGGCGGCATAGGGCCCAATAGGGTTCGCAGATGCGCCAGCGCTCCCCCACGGGCAGGCGGGTGTCCAACACCCGTTGCAGATCGGCCACGGGCATTCCGGCGGACACCAGATCGCGGTTAAAGTAATGGCTTAGGTATTCGGTAAAAAAGTCGCCCTGGGGATCGCGCTTTGCTTCTGTGCCCGGCAGGTGTTCGTGGGTATCGATCACCGTTAGGCCTTGTACATAGGCCAGGATGCGTTCATAGGCTTGGGCATAAGAAATCATATTGGCCTCCTTTATGTGATGTATATATGCAGAACTATTATACATCACATAAATGGATTCCACAACTTAGTAAAACAGCTTCACAAACCCTTGCATGCCATTGCCGCCAGCGCCATACCCAGTGCCGCCCCGGTTGCCACCCCCTCCCGATCCCTCGGTTACATGATACGTGGCTTCGGGGGTGGGATCGGTATACGCTACGGAGTTCGGGGCCATTGAGCCTGTGGCTCCGCTGCTTCCAACAATGAGGGAAAGCACGGCGGATTCCCCGGAATATCCCCAGCTTCCGCCCGAACCGGGGTTTTTGGCTATGCCGCCGTCGCCGCCGCCTCCACCGGTTGCCCAGGCGGAAGAGGACCCGACAGTCACAAGAGATTGCCTGCCGGAGTTGCCGTTTGCCCCAATACCGCTTACGCCGGAACCGCCGCCCCCTGCAACGATGGTGGCATACCCCACCTCGGGCAGTTGGATGCATACGGCGCCTGCGGCCGCTTGGCCGCCATAATTTGAGTAAACCACCCCAAGGCCTCCGCTGCCCCCCGCACCACCGCCGCCGCATAACTGAACCATTAAATATCGGATGCCTCGAGGCCAGGTTGTTGCCGTCAACGCGCTGCTGATTTGTGCCCCCGTGCGGCTGTTGATAGCCGTTGAAACCCAGACTTCACCATCGGCGAAACGGTTGACATAACGGGTCACCTGGGTATTGAGCGTTCCCCACAACGTTGGCCCGCGTTGGGTTCTGCTGCTGGGGCGGCACCCCACTTTAGGAAAAACATAGGGTGTGCCGCCATACATAAACCCGGATACGGAAAACGTTTCATTTCGATATAGGCCTACAGAGGATTTGGTCGGGATGGGCGTGCCCCGGTTGTAGAGGGTCTGGCCGCCCAGCTTTACGCTATCCGCATAAGAAATACCGTCGAGAAAACGCTTGTAGATACCATCTTCCAGCATGATCCACTCAGCATTCTGCAAGATTTCTGTAAATAACATACTGCCACCACCTTATCACGCAATATGGTCGATTCTTACGGCGATTAAGCCCTGGATCACGTTGTTTAGGAATGCGACGGCGTTTGTTATCGACAACCCAACCATGGGTCCGTTGGCGGGGGGTATGTAGCCGATATCGCCCGGCGGGCCTTCCGGGCCAGGAAGCCCTTGCAAACCCTGGGGGCCTTCCAGCCCCGGAACGCCTTGCAAACCCTGGGGGCCTTCAGGCCCCGTAGCGCCTTGTAAACCTTGGGGACCTTCCGGGCCCTGGGTTCCTTGCAAGCCTTGGGGGCCTTCCGGCCCGGTTGCTCCTTGCAGGCCCTGGGGCCCTGCTGGCCCCGGAATCCCTTGCAGGCCCTGGGCGCCTTCCGGCCCCGGAATCCCTTGCAAACCCTGGGCGCCTTCCGGCCCCGGAGTCCCTTGCAAACCCTGCGGCCCTTCCGGCCCCGGAGTCCCTTGGGGGCCTTCTAAGCCCGGCGTTCCTTGCAATCCTTGGGGGCCTTCCAAACCCGGGACACCTTGCAAACCCTGGGGACCTTCCAGGCCCGGGACGCCCTGCAAGCCCTGGGGGCCTGCTGGCCCCTGAATTCCTTGCAAACCCTGGAGGCCTTCCGCCCCCGGAACACCTTGCAGGCCTTGGGGGCCTTCCGGCCCCGGAATCCCTTGTAAACCCTGGGGCCCTTGGGACCCTGGAGCGCCCTGTGAACCTTGCGGGCCTTCCACCCCCGGAGCGCCCTGTGGGCCCTGGGGCCCCTACGAGTAGATTAAAACCCAACCAAGAGAAAAGGACATGTTCTCTTGGTTTTTTTGGTTTTCCACGACGCATATACATATAATGCGGAGGTGGAATATGTGAGCGAGGACAAGAAAAGGATTACGCTACCGAAAAATCTCCAAGTCGAGATAATGAAGTTCTTTTTGAAAACCTCAATCCCCAAGATAAAAAAAGAGAAAGAAAGTCGCCTATCAAAATCAAATGATAGGGGCGATTCTTGATGGAAACGGGTATTTATGTAAGAGTATCGACAGAGGAACAGGCGCAAGAAGGGTTTTCAGTTCGTGCGCAGGAACAGAAGCTTAAAGATTTTGCGAGGATTAAGGACTGGTCAATCTACAAAATCTATATTGATGAGGGTATAAGCGGTAAAAATCTTGAGCGCCCCGCTATGCAAGAATTGATAGCAGATATAAACAATGGCGCGGTGCAGAATGTACTTGTTTTCAAAATTGACCGCTTGACACGCAGTACAGCCGATTTGATTTATCTGGTTGACCTGTTTAACGAACGTGATTGCGCCTTTAACTCGTTGATGGAGAGCATCGACACGCAAACAGCTTCGGGGCGTATGTTTCTCAAAATCATCGGCATTTTTGCGGAGTTTGAGCGGGAAAACATCATTGAACGTACAAAAGTGGGTATTGAACGAAAGGTGCGGGAAGGGTACTCCATCTGCGGCACACCCAGCTATGGATATGACCGTCCGAAGAATCAAAAGATACAAACCATAAACGAAGAAGAAGCGGAGGTTGTCCGCTCCGTTTTTGATATGTATGTGAATCAAGGAATGCCGATAACCGGTATTGCACGGCAACTAAATGTATTGAAGATACCGACAAAAAAGGCTAATACATGGGAGAGTACAGGAATCAAGCGATTACTTTCCAACTGTAACTATGTAGGAAATGTGCGTCATCATTTACACGACAAGGAGAAAAAATACTCTGTCGAGGGGCTACATGAGCAAATAATCTCACAAGAAATATTTGATTCTGCGCAGCGTTTGCTTGCGAAGAACAGAAAAATCTCCCCCAAGAAAAAGCCGCGCCCGGAAAACTATTTCTCCGGCTTTTTAGAATGCGCGTTGTGTGGGTACAAAATGAGAACTCATAATTCATACAAGCTACGCAAAGATGGAACAGTATCGATGAAGGGGAATTATATTTGCCCGAGAAAAACTCTTAAGGCTTGCACTGCTGTTGGCATGAGCCACAAAAAGGTGGAGCAAGCATTTTCTGATTACATGCTGCAAATTGATGACCTTGACAGTGTAGAGGATGTTGAGGTTGAAGCACAACAAAAACGAGAGAATCTGTCCTTAATAAAAGCATATGAAGAGAAACTACGTCAACTAGATGCAAAAGAGCGCGATGCAATGAGCCGTTATGTCAATGATGAAATGGCGTTTGACAGTTATCGTGAAATAAAGAAGATGGTGGATAAAGAAAAAGAGCGTATCTATGCGGAAATGGAGCGCTTACGTGCGGAAGACGATAGTCCCGCTATTGATAAAAGCGATTTGGTGCGAGGTTTCCGCGAAAACTGGGATAGCCTTTCAAGCGAACAACGACGGCAATTTTTGCTTCAATTTGTTGATAAAATCCTTGTCAAAAATGAAGTCGAAGACGGGGAACCCTTTGGCAAGGTTACGATTGTCGATGCGGTTTTTCGATTAGTTTATGCAGACCCCTCTGAATCGGCAGCAAAAGCTGTGATTTCTAGATTCCCGGAGCCGGAGGCAGCGGCATCCAACTAAGCAGCCACCGCCCGCAGGCGGCTTGGCCTTGACGGGTTATCGGGGAAAATGCTAGACTGGCGCTATCGACGGCACGTAAGGCTGTGATTTCTGAGTTCCCATCGCCGTCGGCGGAAATTACGCAGCATTTTCGCCGATGTTCCGTCAAGGCTGGCGTCGGGTAATGTGTATGCTAGGAAGGCATTCTCGGTCACATCACGAGGAAGGTGGAGTATTTAACCATCAGCCCCATGTTTTTGACTGTATATACGAAAAAGAAGAAGATTTGCTTTCCTCTGCGAAATACGGCACTTTCTCCACCCTGCAATGACCAAAGGGGGACAAAAGTACGATATTTTTAAGCGTTCCAAACTCTTCAGGTTTGATGATGCGCCGCTCTTGCTCGGATTGATTGGTGGATGTGCCTGTGCCGATTCCGGTGAAGGCAGCCCTCTGTTCGCCTTTGGAAACAACTTGTTTGTCGTATGTGCCCACCAACTTTGAAAAATACTCCTGTGTTTCTGCATCTGTCGCTCTTAAAATCGCTTTATATGCGCAGGTGTCAGAAATAATCTTGCGCTTGTCGTTCCCGTACATCGAATCAAGCTGTGCGAGGCTTTGCAGTATCAGACACAGTGTGATTTTCTTGCTCCTAAGCGTAGCAAGCCCACTTAGGATTTTCGGAATCTTGCCGAGGCGTGGGAACTCATCTAGCATGAACAATATCGGCTTAGCAGTTTCCTCGTTGCGTTGCTCGAAATAGGACAAGAATTGATTGACGATTAGCCCTAAAAAATTCTCCCACTGGTCTAACCGATGTTCAGGAATCTGTACATAAACATCTGCCCCACGCTCCAAATCAGCGGGCGTAATGTTTTTACTGCGGGAAAGGCAGGATACAAGGGTGTGGTCGGTCGCAAATACAAGTATGTTCCTGCTAAGCTCCGCGATGATGCTGGCAAGCGTCTTATCCGCAATGCCGATATATGAGTTCACAAATAACGATACGTCCGCATAATCGCTGTTCACAAGACTTTCGATCAGCCCGGCAGGAGATGATTTCTGAACGAATTTAATCGTCTCCGCGAACGTCAAATCCTCGTATGAACAATGCAAAATAGCAGCGGTGAGGATATTTTGTGCGCTTTCTACCCAAAACGGGTCATTGGTATGCTCCGGTTTAGGGATAACTGCAATCGCAATTGCGCGGGCTTCCTGGGCCTTATTTTTGCTTCGCTTTAGCAAATAATATGGGTCATAGCCGTATGTGCTCTCGTCAAGAGGGTTCATCACCTTGATATTAGCACGAAAGCTACTTGTGTTTTTGTACAGTTCACCTTTGATATCAATCGCAAAAACACGATCTTTCCACACGCGCAGGGTGGGTATAGCGATACAGGAACTTTTGCCGCTGCCCGCGCCGCCGATTACCATGACATGACCATCCATGGTTTCAGGCTTTGCAAAATAGTTCTCGCCTACCTTGCCGAACACAACGCCGCGCGGTTCGGCGAACTCACACGCAGTGAATTCGCTCGGAAGGGGTTCAGCACTGCCTTTATAGCGCGAACGGTGGATTGCAAATCCACCATATACTGCCGGGATGAGTATAATGGCGAACAAAGCCGGAGTGAAAAGCATGGAAATCCAAAATGCAGCAAATGTAATCATAAGGATAAAGGGCTTATCTCTTAAGAAACGCGACACAGGGGCATTGCACCCTTCTTCGCCTAGAATCCATTGTTTGTGTTTCTTGTAAAGCCATTGAATTACTATTTTCGCCGGCTTGATCATCATTTGGATTATTTTCCACAATATCGATTCGATTCCCATGGTCGACACCTCGCATCATGTTATTTACAACGGGCTTGTGAAAGCTCGTTATTTCACGTGGTCGGGCTGTGGAATGCGGGACGATTCTGTCTTGCCGATACGCTCAAGAATCTGCTCTTTATCCGGGCGATGCTCAACTTTTCTCAAAATAGCCTTCTGCTCACTCTCTATTTCTGAACGTATTTTCTTAAGTTCTTCACGCTCGTTCAGAATAGGTCTTGCTTCGTTACGAAGCTGCTGAATCTTGCCTGCCGCTTCCTCCGGGGAAATTTCATGTTCACGCTTAAGCGCAGACACCGCCTCAAGGCGCGATTTTTCAAGTTGCTCAAGCTTATCGGGATCACCATGCGAGCTATTGCGCTGTGCCTCTATACGCGCGTCCAGATCGCTTATGTCAGCAATATGTGATTCTATGTCTCTAGCGTCCGATTCTTTCCCCATGCTCTCTTGATACTCTTTATCCATATTACGAAGTTGCCTATCGGCTATGTCATAACCTGTTTGCAGGGCGAACATGCGCTGCGTGATTGCCTCCTGCGATTCGGCGGGATGTTCAATATCCCACTTGGTTTGCGGCTCTTTGCCATACTCTTGCTCATATGCTTCCTTGGATTCCTTCAATTGCGTTGCGGCTTGCTTAGCAAAGCGTTCCACATCACGCCGTTCGCTTTCCGTTAGTTGGCTGGGATCAGGTGTTGTTAGGGTCTGCAACTCATTTTGAAGCACTTCTATCTCTTCTAAACGTGCCATTTCTTCGTAATCAAGTTCTTGTTCTTCAAGTTCATGTTCCTGTTCTTTGAACTCAATACCCAATGCATCCATAATGAAATCGGCAGCTTTATAACCAAAAGAAACTGCTCCGGAAATTACTCCAATCGCAACCTGAATTTCTTCAATACCCATACAATCCCTTTCTTACACAATGAGATACGCATGTGATTTTATCAAGCCCGTGGATACAAAAAATACAACATCACCTTCTGTTGTATCATGTTTAACAACGCCTTTGCGGCTTCCTCATCGGTGAGCGGAGTTTGCATTTTTTGCATTGCATGCCATGCTGATATACTCGGCAGAGTGCATAGCTGTTCGTATAATTCAATTTCCATTGGGTCAGTAAGCCTCCCGCAATGGCTGCCACTCGTTACCACGACTAAATCTAAGAATTTTCGGTAGCCGTCATCAAAGGAAATGAATGCCTTGCGTTTCTCCAAATACTCTGCCGCCTGCACAGCAGAAGCTCTCATAAACTCAATCAATTCTGATGGATAATGCGGATAGCGTTCATTATACTTTGCAAAGTCAATTCCCGACCTGAAAAACTCCCAATAGACAAACAGAGTACCCGGTAATTGTATCGCGGGAAATCCGCCGAGAGCAACTTTGCACAACTTTTGCGGGTCATCTGTTCCAGGGGTAAATCTGTCCAAACGCTGACCTATAGAAACTCCGTAATTCATAAATAATCATCTCTTTTCTGTTAAAAAATATATTGTAAAGCTTTTTCTCTTTTCAAACATCAGAAAACATAAACCATTCCGCAAATGTACACTTTTTCGGAATAGTCCCTTTACGTGTTTTCCGATGCAAAGCGGGTCTTTTTTTGTAAAATCTTGACTGATTTTTCTTCAAAATCATTGACAGCAAAGGTATTTCCTGATAAAATGATTATGAAAAACGACTTCATAAATGTGTACATTTACGAAGTCGTTTTTCGTTTTATCTCTTGTAGTAGGCGGTGCTCCCCAAGCCTTTTGTAGAACGTTGTTTCCCCTATATCGCACAGCGCAAGAACCTTTTCTGTTGAAATATTCTTGCGCTCCCATTGCTTTACAAGCTCCCCGAAATCCTCCGGCAGTTCTTTAGGCGGTCTCCCGAACGTCACGCCCCGCGCCTTTGCCGCCGCTATGCCCTCGGCTTGGCGTTTCTTTATGCTGTCTCGCTCACTGTGCGCCACAAATGATAACACTTGTAGAACCAGATCGGCGATGAATGTACCCATTAAGTCCTTGTGAACTCGCGTATCCAGTAGCGGCATATCCAGAACCACGATATCTACACCGATTTCCTTTGTAAGTTTGCGCCATTGATTTTGGATTTCCTCATAATTGCGCCCTAAACGGTCAATGCTTTTGATGTACAACAAATCGCCTTCTGCTAAGATTTCCACCAAATTTGCATAGTTCGGGCGATTAAAATCTTTGCCGCTTTGCTTATCAATAAATAGATTTTGACTTGGAACATTCGCCATTGCATCGAGCTGCCTATCTTCGTTTTGATCTGTGCTTGATACTCTTATATATCCGTATATAGACATAATAATTCCCCCTCTTAGCAGTCTATTTTATCAAGAGAGAGATTAGCATTATATTAATAAAAACTATTACTAAATCAGTCTACCGTGTTCTATCAAAAACACGGGTAATTTCACGTACTTTCTCGCGCTCACGCTGCGCAATGAGCCTTTGAGCCTGCGCGGGGTTTACCTGCTCCACTATGGCGCGGAAATTTTTCTCGGTCACAAGGTCAAAGGTGCGCTCATTTTGAGTGCGTGCCAACCGTTCACGTATTGATTCACCCTGTGGCACTGATTGCTTTAACAGGTCTTTGATTTGCTGTGCTTCCGGGCTGATTTCGGCAAGCAGCTTTTCCCGCTGATATTCCATCAAAATTACCCCTCTGTTTTCTATATACGGGGCTATCCTGTCTTGCAGGCGTTCATATGCAATCGCCTTATCACTAGCCTTATACTCAAGTCGCTGTACCTCTGCTGATGCCTCCGACGGCTCAACATGGAATTCACGCCTGAATGCAGCTTGCGCTTGTTCATATGAACGCTCGGCATGCTGAATTTGCGTATCAATAGCCTTCTTGCTTTCAAATAGTCCCATGCCTTGCCGCTGCGCTTTGAGTTCAGCAAGCTGTGATTGCATGTTTTTGATATGATCTGCACGCTCGATGACTTCATCCGCTCTAAACCGCAAATCAGAAATTTCACTTTTCACAACAGAAGCTTCTTGCTTTAGCATGATTATCTCTTTATCTAAAATCACATATCCCTCTTTAAGCTCCTGCATGTATTCTGCTATAGCCTCCGGTGTGCGGCTTTGGTTACACTGAATAATCTCACGGTTCTCCTTGATACGCTCCGGGTGCCGCCCTTCATGGATTGTCGGCTCACGGTCTATGCCCTGCGCCTCAAGCGATCTATGGTCAATTTTCGCATCAAGCCCTTTTTCCTGTAGCCGCGCATTACAAACCCGCGCCCAATTCTCGCGCCAACCTACAAGCCGCGTCTTGTCGTTCCACTCCCGATTCTTCTTTTCAAAACCCTCCTGCGATACCTCGCGAGTAGTGAGAAGTATGTGCGCGTGAGGGTTCCCGTCCTCCTTGTCATGTAGGGAGAAGTCAGCGCACATGCCATGTGATACAAAGTTTTCTTTGATATATTGCCTTACAACTCCGATCTGCTCCGCCCTGTCAAACTCAACAGGCAAGGCGATTTGAACTTCCCGTGCAGTCTGTGCATCCTTGCGCCTTTCCGCTTTCTCAACCGCATTCCATAGCACAGAACGGTTTTGATACTCCTGGGGTGAATTTTCGGGCAGGATAATCTCGGAATGAATCACGTCGGATTTGCGCCTATAGTCATGCGTCATTCCGTCATAGCTATTGCGCATTTTTTCACCGGCACGATATGCAGCGGCGGCAACTGCTGACCGCCCTGTGCTTCGCCCTATGATTTTCACGCTGCAATGAAAAATTGCCACCGTATCGCACCCACTTTCCGCGACCGTTGCAGTGAGTTCAAGCGAGCAAAGCGAGCTTGAAGGGGTGAGTTTGCGCAAAGCGCAAACGAGGGCGAAGCCCTTACCCACTCGCCGCAGCGAGCGCACGAACATTGCGAAGCAATGTATAAGTGCGCCCTTCGGGATTTTCGCGCGCCACCGAAACGTCTACAACCCCATGATATGCATGACCGCTTTAAGGAGATACAGCGTCGGGAAAATGCGCGCGGAAATCACACGTGCGACAGGGCACATATTTGTCCCAGTATGAATATACTGGGGCAAAAGGTGCCTCGCATGTGCATTCCAAAAAGGGGTAGAAACGATTGACAGAAAGAGAACAACAACATCTGAAAAAAATCGATGAAAAAATCGCTCAAATGAAAGCGCAGCAACAAACAATACTCGCCCGCGATAAAGAACGCCAACGCAAGGCGCGTACCCGCCGCCTTATTCAAACTGGCGCTCTCGCGGAACAATATTTGAATTGTAAAGATATGGTGCCATTGGAATTTGAAAAGATGTTAAAGAGAATCGCAAGTTGTCCAGAAGTCGGAAAAATTATTTATGAAAAAGCAAATAAAAATCAATAGAATTTCTTGACTATGAAGGATATTTGATGTACAATAATGCTAGGCGACAAGCCCTTTTCTTCTAGTTAGGCTTTATGAAACCCGTAGCCCCTTGGGGCCCTGGAGGCCCTAACAAACCCTGGGGGCCTTCCGGGCCCGGGATTCCCTGGGGCCCTTGGGGTCCGGGAGGGCAGGGTGGCCTTATGGGCCATTGGGTTGGGCAGCATTGCGGCCATTGTGGGCATCGCGGGCTAGTACAATAACGGATGGCACAAGATTTTCGCTTATTGCTGCGCGTGGATATGTACGTCATCTATCCATTCCCCTTTCCACTTGCGGTGAAATTGCGGAAACACTCTCCTCCTTTAAAATACACGGGAGCCTGCTTTTGGTTCCTCAATTCTGAAGTCCTAATTCTGAAGTCTTCCTTAAGTTGACGATGGTTGTGTGATCTTGTATAGTTCATGATGCGTTGTTTTTGAATAGTATCGCCCCGATGATGTCAAGGAGTGGATAATCATGGGTGTTGTTCGGCGTTTGTTTGTTTGCGGCATCTGCTGGATGATGCTGTGTTGCATAGCTCCAACCGTGTCCATTGGCGAGAGCCAGTTTCTGATGCCTGTGTTATCTAGGAATCAAAGTTTTATTTTGGAAACCAAGGGGGTTACCATCAATTACGGAAACGCATCGCAAGGATATGTGATGATCCGGCACGAAAAAACCGATTTAAAGCTAAAAGTGCGCATCTCTATGGGCAAAAATGTATATACCTATGATTTGAACAGCCGCAATCGATATGAAGTATTTCCGCTCCAGATGGGGGATGGAAACTACAGGATCGTTGTGTTAAAACATGAAGGGAACGACGCCTACAAACTGATCACCGGCAAAACCATCATCGTTGAAATGGCCAATCCCCATATCCCCTTCCTGTATCCAAATCAGTACGTGAACTATACGGCGGACAGCAAAGCGGTTGCCAAGGCCGCCGAACTTACCGCAGGGCTCAATACCGACCGAGAGAAATTTGCGGCGATCTATAACTTTTGCAGCCGCCGTATTGTATACAACTATCAGCTTGCCCTCACCCCTACTAAGGAGCACCGGGTGGATGTTGACAAGGTGCTGGAAAATCGAAAGGGCATTTGCCTGGATTACGCGGTCTTGATGGCCTGCATGCTCCGTTCGCAAGGGATACCCACCCAGGTGGTGATCGGTTATGCCGACGATGTGTATCACGCGTGGAACAGGGTGTTGCTAGACGGGGATTGGTATCGATGCGATCCAACCTTTTCTTCCGCCGGTGGCATAGCGCAGGTTTATCGGGAGGAGCGGAGATACTAAGAAATATGCCCCTCTCAAACCAAAGAGCCGCCCTGCTTGGCGGCTCTTGGTCTGTGGAGATACAGTATGGTCAGTTCGCAAATTGTAGCGCTAGCATGGGGCCGGTGTTTTCGCGGGGCTGCCTTTGCAGCCAGCGGTAGAAGTTTCTTTTTGCGTCCTTGGATGTGAGCAAGTAGCGCTCCTGCAACACGATCTGGCCATCGGAATCGGCCCGCAGGAAGTGATCGCCTTGGTTGCTGCCTTCGGTAATACGCACGAGGACTTCTTCGTTGGTGGCCTGCTCCAGCGGATAGGAGCCCCAGTAGAAGCGGTCGGTATAGTGGGCAAAGGTGGTGGTATCCAACATGGTTGCCCTTAGGCTAGATACATACTCCAACAGATGCTCGTCCAGCATGTAGGCCACCACAGCCTCATCTTTGGTGTCTCTGGCCACATAGGCGCGTACGATGTCAATGGTGGTGAGCACATCCTGGCATAGGAAGGACGTGAACAGCCCGTTGAGGCTCAGGTCGAACCAGGTGGTATCTTTGGTATAGAGCATGGTAACCAGTTCCATGGCCACGGTGTCGACCAACAGCATGTTTTGCGTGGTCATTCCCAGTTCTACATCCCAAACGGCAACCTTCATTACCTCGCCGCTCTCACCGGGGATCACGATCAGTGTATCGGTGATGAAGTTGCGCTCGGTCTCAAAGTACGGGCCTACGTCAATGGCTTTTTGCACTTTATAGCTACCGGCCTCGTCGCTGATGTAAGCGATGATGTTGTGGTCTTCAAACACCGTCCAGCCAGCCTGGCACTCCTCGTGATAGGTGAGCCACAGCATGCCGCTTCCAAGCAGGTCAGCCTGGGCTTGGGCTTTGCCGATGGGGCCAACGGGCAGAATCGTCAACGGATAGTCGGGATCCCTGCCCAACTCGTGGAGCAGATGATCTTCGTCACAATCATCGTCGTCATCGCTTGCGCCCAAGACGTCTTCGTCGTCGTCTGGCTTATCCTTTGGGTCTTTGGGATCGGCGGGGTCCTTAGGATCGTGGGGTTTGGTTATCGGCCGTAGCGCGATCACAAATGTGAACCTATCCTGCGCTTCGGGGTCCAGCTCGTTGTTTGGCCCGATCACTTCAATGATCACCTCGTACATGCCGGGTTCGCCGATGTCCTCGGGATCAATCTCCACGCCGTCTTTTCTGACGATGATCCTGTAGTCTCTGTCTCTAACCACAGGGCCTGTGCCCCTCGTAAGGGAAACGTCCACAAGCTCCTCGTAGGTGGAGGGAGTCCTTTCTTCGCCGTATTCGTACACGTCCTTGGTTAAGTCTTCCGTGCCGATCCGGCGGGGCACGATCACAAAGGTAAACGTATCTTCCGCATCGGGATCCATCTGGTTGTTTGTTCCCAGGGCATTCACGGACACCATGTACTCGCCGGGCCCACCGATATCCTTGGGATTGATCACTTTGCCGTCTTTTTTAACGGTGATTTGGTAATCCGTTGACCTTACGGGATCGCCGCTGCCCCTGGTGAAGGAAACGTCTACCAGCTCCTCGTAGCTAGAAGGAATCCCCTCTTCGCCAAAGACATATTCGTCCAAAGTTAGGTCTTCCGTGCCGATCAAACGCGGGACAATCACAAACGTAAACCTATCTTCGGCATTGGGATCCATCTGGTTGATTGGCCCAATCGCTTCGATGATCACTTCGTATACGCCGGACTCGCCAATGTCCTGGGGATCAATCACCACGCCATCTTTTTGGATGATGATGGTGTAGTCCTTGTCTTTTGTTAGGGCGCCCCTGCCTCTGGTAAGGGAAACTTTCACAAGCTCCCCGTAGCTGCCGGGAATCCCCTCTTCGCCATAAACGTACGTTTCCTCGGTCAAATCCTCTGTGCCGATCAGGCGGGGCACAATCTCAAAGGTAAACGCGTCTTCGGCATCGGGATCCATCTGGTTGTACGGGCCGATGGCATACACAAACACTTCGTACACACCCAGCGGGCCGATATCCTGGGGATTGATCACCACGCCGTCTTTTTTGATGATGATCTCGTAGTCCGTATCGATTGCCAGGTCGCCCGTGCCCTTTTTGAGGGAAACGCTTACAAGCCTCTCATAGGCGCCGGGAATGCCCCTTTCGCCAATAACGTATATTTCTTTGGTTAGGTTTTTGGCATCGAGCAAGCGGGGGACAATCACAAACGTAAAGGTATCTTCCGCATCCGGGTCCAGCTCGTTATCCGGCCCGATGGCTTCGATGATCACCTCGTACTCGCCAGGTTCGCCGATGTCCTCGGGATCAATCTCTACGCCGTCTCTTCTGATGATGATCCTGTAGTCCCTGTCCCTAACCAAGGGGCCTCTGCCCCTGGTAAGGGAAACATCCACAAGGTCTTCATAGCTGCCGGGGATCTCCTCTTCGCCGTAGACGTACTCTTCTTTGGTTTGATCTTCCGTGCCAATCTGGCGCGGCACAATGGTAAAGGTAAAGGTATCTTCCGCATCCGGGTCCAGCTCGTTGTTGGGCCCGATGGCTTCGATAATCACCTCGTACTCGCCGGGTTCGCCGATGTCTTCGGGATCAATCTCTACACCGTCTTTTTTAACGATAACCCTGTAGTCCCGGTCTCTTGTAAGGGCGCCCCTGCCCCTGGTAAAGGAGACGTCCACCAGCTCCTCGTAGGTAGAAGGAATGTCCTCGTCGCCAAAGACATATTCGTCCAAAGTCAGGTCTTCCGTATCAATCAGGCGGGGCAGGATCACAAAGGTAAACGTATCCTCCGCATCGGGGTCCATCTGGTTGTTTTCTCCCAGGGCATTGACAGTTACGGTGTACTCGCCGGGTTCACCGATGTCCTTGGGATTGATCACCTTGCCGTCTTTTTTAACGGTGACCTGGTAATCCTTTGTCCTTTGGGGATTGCCCGAGCCCCTGGTGAAAGAAACTTTTACGAGTTCCTCGTAGGTGCGGGGAATCCCATCCTCGCCGTAGATGTACTCATCTTCGGTTAGGTCTTCTGTGCCAAGCAAACGGGGGATGATCTTAAACGTAAACGTTTCTTCGGCATCGGGAGCCATTTGGTTGTTGGGCCCAATGGCATAGATCAATACTTCGTACGTGCCCAACTCGCCGATGGCCTGGGGCTCAATCACATCATCGCCCATTTTTACGATGATCTCATAATCCCCTTCCCACAATGGGTTGCCTTGGCCCCTTGCGAAGAAAACTTCGGCCAGCTCCCCGTAGGTACCGGGAATTCCCTGCTCACCGTAGACATACTCGTCTTCGGTTAGGTCTTTTGTGCCCAGCAGGCGCGGGATAATCTCAAAGGTAAAATACACATCCGCAGCCGGGTCCATCTCATTGTTTGGGCCAATGGCATACACAAACACTTCGTATTCGCCAAGTTCACCGATGGCCCCGGGATTTATCACCTTCCCATCGTGTTTTACGATGATCTGATAGTCCACGTTAAAATCCAGGTCGCCCGTTCCCTTTTTGAGGGAGAGATGCACAAGTTTCTCATAGTTGTCGGGAATCTCTTTGTCGCCGTAGATATACTCGCTTTTGGTAAGGTTTTCGGCGTCGATTATCCGGGGTACGATCTTAAAGTTAAATTGGTCTTTTGCTTCGGAGTCCATCTCGTTATTGGGCCCAATCGCGTAGACAAACACTTCATACTCGCCCAGCTCACCGATATCCTTGGGATCGATCTCTATGCCCTCCAGCTTTACGGTGATCCGGTAATCCTTAATCCTTGCCGGGTCGCCCTGGCCTCTTGTGAAGAAAACTTCCACCAGTTTGTCAAAGGTGGTAGGTATCCCCTCTTGGCCATAGACGTACTCATCCTGCGTCAGGTCTTTTGTGCCCAGCAGGCGCGGGATGATCTCAAACGTAAAATACACATCCGCGGCGGGGGCCATCTCGTTGTTGGGGCCAATGGCATACACAAACACTTCGTACTCGCCCAGCGCACCGATGACTTGGGGATCAATCTCCACGCCGTTCCTTTTAACGATGATCTCGTAGTCCCTGCTGATCGTTAGGCTGCCACCGCCTGCGCCCTCTTTAATGGAAAGCTCCACCAGCTGGGCGTAGCTGCTAGGAATCTCATCGTCACCGTACACGTACTCTTCTTTGGTAAGGTCTTTTGTGTTCAGCAAGCGGGGCGATATAGTAATGGTAAAACTTGCGGTTTTGTGGTCACCAGATACGGTGGCTACGCTGCTTTCGGAATCAAAGCGGTACCGTTGATTCTCAATCCTTACGGTAACGGTATAGGTGCCCACCGTGCCGATCGTGCCGCCGGCCGCGTTTGTAACGGACACCGTGTAGAAGCTGGGATCGCCCTGCTGCCAAGCGATTTTGTGCTCGGGCAGGATGGCGATGGCGTCCGCAAAGGCGGAATTGTCCTCATGGCCGGTAAGCACATTGGCCACAGCGACGCTGCTCGCGCCGTAGGCCGGGCTCAACATACCGTATACAAAGGCGTCGTTTTGCCAAGGCGCGGGCACATCAATGGGCGCCACAAGGGTAAAGGTGTTTGACTTATTGATGAGTGCGTAGTTGCCATTGTCCATCACGATTTCGATTCTGTACTGGCCGGGCTCGGCAAAAGCGAGCGCTATAAGGCCAGCATTCGGGAGTATCGTTTGGTACGGTAGTAGCCCTTCGTTGCGATAGACATGGATTTCCTTGATCAGATCTCTGTTGGTGTGGCCAAAGGGCAGCTTCTGTGGGCCGCTCAGGCCCAGCTCGGCGGCGGTGGCATACAGATCGATGTACTCCATATAAGGAACGCCATCGAGCACCATGGTGCCGCTCAGTTGCCAGTCGTTTCTCACCGGGCAGGGTTGAACGATCAGGGTTCCGCCCTGGGGCGGATTGGGGCGATAGTAATACGTGTTTTTGTCCCGCATAGTGATTACATCGCTGTAGGCGCCTACCTCTATGGCAGAGTTTGGTACACCGCCTTGCCATTGGGAATCCTGCCACTCGACAATGAGCGATTCCTTAATGCCCAACCCCAGAGGCACCAGGCTAGCGAGTATGGAAGCCACCATTCGATTTTCGGTTATTGCTACATCATTTAAAATGGGCGCATGGAACGCATCCACGTTCGGTAGCGGCTCACCATACAAAATGCGCAGGTCGTTCACATAGCTTACACCGATGCCCTGGGGCCGGTATTCCACATTCTCAATCGGGAACACCCACAAATCGCCGTTTGCATGGCCAAATTTGAAACCATTGTAGTTATACAAATCGTTCATCGTGGCGGAGATATGGTAATTCATTTTGTTCCCATGCATGTGAATATCCGGGTTTATCGGCGCGAGGGGGCGGCCGTTTGGATGCCAGTTCGCGAAGGTAAATGCGGGGCCATCGTCTTCCATGTTGTCTTCTGTAGGAGCCCACTTGTTTACCCCCAGGAAGGTAATGTTGGTAATATTTGTGCCGAAAAAGAGCGGGTTGATCGACAGGTTTTGCAGAAAGATCTTTACGTTCTCTTCCTGGCCCGCCAAGGGTATGAGCTCAGCATCCGTACTTAAGGCGCTAAGGGCCATCATCGGCGCAAAAAGGCTTTCTTCCACCGCCCAAGCAGCAGTCAGGATCACATCGCCCTTTTGGGCTACGGCAACATACGCATCGCCGGCATCGCGGGCGTTGAGGTCGCCGCTCCAAGCCCAATCGCCTACATCATTTGGATAAGAAGCAACAACGCTGGCGTCATCCTCATCCACAATCTCTACAACCAGGAATGTGGGCGCAAGCAACTCCCCTGTGTACATAAGGGTGGCGCTCTCTGGCAGCACCTTTAGTTGGTAGCGAACACTTTCTTCTTTTGCATTTTCTTCTTTATCTTCTGAATTCCCAGACTCATCGGCAGGCGGGGTGGCGTTCTCTTCGGCGCCCTGTGTATCAGCCCCTTCAGCCGGGGTTTCACCTTCCGTTCCATCATTTGTAGGAGAATTGGGGTTGCTGTTTATTTCTTGGCCGGCATCGCCAGCCTTGCTTTCATTGTTATCCACAGTTGTCGCATTATCGGCGGCCGCATCGTTTGGCGCGCCCACATTCTCCCCTGAAGACGGCGGGATATTCCTTCTCGGGTTGACCCCTATCCCGTTTTCGCTACGGAGCCCACGCCGGCTCCGCCTTCCTTGATTCGGGCCTTCATCCAGGCCTTCGGTCTCCTCTGATTCCAGGATGTTATCCGGGTTGATTCTGGATTCCCTGTTTGTGAATGATCTGTTTCCGAAAGACCTGTTTGTTTGAGCGCTTGCCCACATTGTTCCTAGGGCAAAACCAGGCGTTGGCAGTGTGGCAGCAACCATCAAAAGAATCAAAAAACTTGCCACAAAGCGTCTAGTAACCGTAGACTTTCCCATTTGTTCATCAACCTCCCTTGTACTTTACGAACTTTTGTAACCATACCCATCTATATCAATGAACCGACTGAAAAGCGTTTTCTCTCGCTTCCACAGAGATCAGCGGTTCAGGGCTTTTGTGTTTGCGACAAAAGTATTTCGCGATTCAACTCCTTTCTTTCGAAAATGCGACAATTGTCTCAAATTTGTTACGATATTACCACGTTTTTATTTCTGTGTCAAGCGTTTTCTGGAGTTATTTTGGCAAAAAGCAAAAAAACATTAATAAACATTTAATAACCGAGGTGTATCAAGCCTTTGCGCCACCTCATCAGAAAAAATTTTTATTCGTTATGTTTATAACGAACACAATGATTTCACACTGGCAACCTACTGCCGCCTTTGTATTCCTGTCTATTGATGTGATATAATCAACATACTAACCTTGCCGAAAGAGAGGGATTGGCATGTCTACATCGCCGGCTGTTTGCCCGCTGTGCGCCCAGGTGCATGCGTTGAACCCCCAGGAGTTGCCCGAATCCTTGCCCTGCGAGGGATGCGGCGTTACACTCCAACCCCGCGCCCATGGCGCTGCGGTTTTGCTGGAGCCGCAAAAGGCCGGCCCACCCACCGAAAAACCCGAGGTAGAGGCGCTGCTGGCCCAGGCCGATCAAGAACGCAAGCCAAACCGTGCCTATGCCCACATCCAAAAGGCGCTGGAGATAGACCCAAACAGTTTTGCCGCAAACCGGGCCCTGCTGTATCATGGCAGGCTCCACGAGGCAATAAAACGGCCGGGGGACTATTCGGTGATCAAATGCTATTTGCTCAACGTGTTTGAGGATCCGGCCAGTTACACCGCCCAAAAGCTGGACGAGCGCATCAAAGAACTATTTTTTGATCCGTTGCTGGCGCGCACGGCCACCCTCAGCGGCGACGAGGCTGGATTTTTGCCCACCTATTTGCGGCACCTGGCACGGGAATACATGCGCGTATTTGTGCGCGGGCGCAACACCGTAAGCCGTGGGGCTTTCGGTTTTTCCCGTTCAGCGGATACGGTGCGCCAGCGGTGTGAGCAAATCGTGGCCCACATGGTGCGCAACGTAAGCGCCGAACCCAGGCTCACCGAGGAGCAGCGCGAGCTGGTGAGCGAAGCGTTGGCGTATGGATTGGATGCGACCAATTAAGGAGAAAAACATCGTGGAAGAAAAAAAAGAGCGCAGACCCTTGCGGCTTTTTGCAAAACTGTTTTTGCTGTTGCGGTGGCTGGCGCTTATCGTGCTGTCACTGGGTTGCGTGGCGGTGTTTTATGTGGCGGTGGTGATGGGTGAGGTGCCCGAACAGCAACAGGCCGAAACCCTGGAGGCCGCCACCCCCATGCCGCCCCCTCCCCCCTTGCCCGGTGCGGCCCGCAGCATAGAGAGTGTGGATCTGCCCCAATTGCAGGCTCTGTTTCCGGCGTACCTGGCCACCCTGCCTGCCGAGCAGAATTTTTCGCTGGTATCCGGAAGGGTGGAGGATGCCCGCATCAACGGCGCCGGAAGGATGTGCCGGGTGGTGACGCTCACCTATTCCCATCCTGCCTTACAACACGAAGTAGTGGTGCGCAGCGCGATTCCGGGGGCGTACATCGCCCGGTATGCGCAAAACGGATTTGCATTACATTACGGCACGACAGCCCTGGGCAAACTGCCGGCCATGGAACTCACCGTGGGCAGCCAACGCTATTACGTAGCGACTTACGATGAGGTAGTATACGCAGTGGAAGGCCCCAATGCCATGGCCGAACTGGCCAATGTGCCCGGCTGGGTGGCCATGGGGCCGTGACAAATAGTGATTCATATGGTATAATATTTTGTTGAGGAGGGGGCTATGCCAAACACAGACACGATCATACTGGCTTCGGGTTCGCCCAGGCGGCGGGAGCTGCTGGGGTATATGGGCATACCCTTTGAAGTGATGGTTACCAACGTGGACGAGATCGTAGCCCACCCCACACCCGATTGCGCGCTGGAGCTGGCCATACGCAAAGCCCGGGCTGCCGCCCAGGCGTTGGCGGGGAGCCAAAAAGGGCTGATATTGGCCGCCGACACCGTGGTATGGTGCGAGGATCAGCTGCTGGGCAAACCGGTGGATGAAGCCGATGCAAAGCGTATGCTGGCGCTGATCACCGGGCGCTGGCACGAGGTATTCACCGGCGTGTGCGTGATCCATCCAAGCGGGCGCGAAGAAACATTGCTGGAGCGCTCCCGGGTGCACTTGGTGTCCCTTACCCAGGCCGAGATCGCCGCCTATGTCGCCACCGGCGAACCCATGGACAAGGCCGGAGCCTATGCCATCCAGGGTTTGGGCGGCGCGTTTATCGACAAAATCGAGGGATCGCCTTCGAATGTAATGGGTTTGCCCATGGCACAAACGAGAGAATTGCTAAGGAGAATGTAGATTGGCACTGTTAGCACCGGATATCGGCATTGATTTGGGAACCTGCAACTTTCGCCTGAGTGTTAAGGGCAAGGGCATCGTGATCTACGAGCCCACCATCGCCGTGGTGCGCAACAACGCCAAGCGCGAGATTCTGGCCATCGGCATCGACGCCCAGGTGCTCCTGGGCCGCACTTCGGAAGAGACGCTCACCATCCGCCCGCTGGTGGACAGCGTGATCGCCGACTTTGACATGACGGAGCTGATGCTGCGTTACTTTATCCGCAAGGGCATCGGCGGCGGGTTTTTGTCCAGGCCCCGCATGGTGATCACCGTGCCCTGCGGCTTAACTGACGTGGAGCGCCGGGCGGTGAACGAAGCAGCCCGTGTGGCCGGGGCCCGCTCGGTACACATCGTGGACCAGCCCTTTGCCGCAGCCATCGGCACCGGCCTTCCGGTGTATGACCCCACGGGCAGCATGCTGGTAAACATCGGCGGCGGTATCACCGAGGCCGCCCTTATCTCCCTGAACGGTGTGGTGGTATCCCGTTCCATCCGGGTGGCGGGCAACAAAATGGACGAGGCCATCGTTAATTACGTGAAGCGTGTGTACAACATGCTCATCAGCGACCGCACTGCCGAGGCGTTAAAGATGGACTTGGGTTCGGCCATACAGCCCGCCGATCCCATCAAGGCCATGGTGCGGGGCAGGGACTTGCTTACCGGCCTGCCCATGACTGTGGAACTTGACTCCGTGCAGGTACACGAGGCCCTTCGGGAGCCGCTGACCGCTATTGTGGGCGCGGTGCGCTGGGTGTTGGAGCGCACGCCCCCCGAACTTGCTGTGGACGTGCTGCGTACCGGCATTTACCTAACCGGCGGTTCGGCCCAGTTGACGGGCATTGATGTGCTGATCGCTTCGGAATTGGGCATCCCGGTGCTCATTGCCAACGAAGCCAGCGATTGCGCCGCACAGGGCGTGGGCTACTTGGCCGAAAACATCGAGATGATCGCCCGCATCGGCAAGGGTGATCCCCTGACTGAGTAAAACATATCTCGAGGAGGAAAACATGGCAAAAAGGGAACGCACCGGACTGGAGAGGCTGGTACGCGTGCTGTTTATCCTGTTGCTGATCGTGTTGATGGTCCTGGCTGGGTATTCCCAGTATGTAAACCAAACCTTTTTTCCAGAAAACGCGATGGCCACGGCCCTTACGCCAGTGAAGTCATTTTTTTCCGGTGCGGCGGATTATGTGGTAAACTACATGGCCACCCTTAGGCTGCGCGGCAATTTAGAAATTGAATACAACAGGCTGCGAGCCCTCAACGAGCAGTTATTGTACCGCGCGCTTTTTGCCGAAGATTTGCAATATCGCAACGACTACCTACTGGAGCTGCTCAACGAATCCAACACGCGCAGTCCCATGAATCCGCTGTATGCCCGGGTGATCGAGCGGGAGCCGGGCAACTGGTTCTCGCAGTTTACCCTCAACAAGGGCGCCCGGGACGGCGTAAAACCCAATATGGCGGTGATTACCCACAGCGGCATGGTGGGCAGCGTGGTGGAGGTGTTCGAGAACTCCTGCAAAGTCATGACCATCATCGACAGCAACTTTAGGGTCGGCGGCCTGATCGTCAGCAGCCGCGACCAGGGCGTGGTGGGCGGCACCCTGGGCATCGACGGGCAACCCCTGTGCCGCATGAACTACCTGCCCACCTCCTCCATACCCAGGCCGGGGGACACGGTGGTGACCTCGGGCGTAAACCTTCCCTCCCCTGATAGCGAAGAAAAAGTGCCCTTTCCCAGAGGGCTGGTTCTGGGCACGGTGCGGGAGAGCACCCGCCTGTCGGATGAAAACAGATTCTACGTGGTGGTGGAGCCCACAGCCGACTTTCAGCAAATTGAGGAAGTGCTGATCCTGCGCTACGAACCCCAAATCGAGGCGCAGCCCGAGGACAGAGAAGATACGCACACCATAGCCGAACCCTTTATGATATACCAGCCCGACATCAACGTCGAACCATTGCCTGGCGCGCCGGGCCGCCCGGATTCCACACCCGAAGATATGATGTTGGACTACGAACAGCCCGGGTAATGAACTTTCGTGTCAAGGAGAAAACATGGCCAAAAAGGAACGCATGAAGCTGGAAAGATTGGTGCGCGTGCTGGTTATCCTGCTGGTGGTCGTATTGATGATCCTAGCCGGGTATTCCCAGTATGCACACCAAACCTTTTTTTCGGAAAACGCGATGGCCGCCGCCTTTACGCCGGTGCAATCGTTTTTTTCCGGTGCAGCCGATTACGTGTCGAACTACATGTCCATCCTCAAGCTGCGTGGCAATTTAGAAATTGAATACCACAAGCTGCGCGCCCTCAACGAACAGTTGATGTACCGCGCGCTTTTTGCCGAAGATTTGCAGTATCGCAACGACTACCTGCTGGATCTGCTGCACGAATACAACACGCGCATTCCGATGAATCCGCTGTACGCCCGGGTGATCGAACGGGAGCCGGGCAACTGGTTTTCCCAATTTACCCTCAACAAGGGCGCCCGGGACGGCGTAAAGCCCAACATGGCCGTAATCACCCACACCGGCATGGTGGGCAATGTAGTGGAGGTGTCCGAAAACTCCTGCAAGGTCATCACCATCATCGACAGCAATTTTAAAATCGGCGCCCTGATCGTCAGCAGCCGTGACCAAGGCGTGGTGGGCGGCACTCTAGGTATCGACGGGCAGCCCCTGTGCCGCATGTATTACCTGCCCGCCTCTTCGATACCCAGGCCGGGGGATACGGTGGTCACCTCGGGGGTAGGCCTGCCCTTTCCCAGAGGGTTGGTGCTGGGCACGGTGCGGGAGAGTACCCGCCTGCTGGAAGAAAACAAATACTACGTGGTGGTGGAGCCTACCGCCAACTTTCAGCACATCGAAGACGTGCTGATCCTGCGTTATGAGCCCCAAATCGAGGTGCGGCCCGAGGGCGAAGAGGTTGTGTAGCAAGATATCGTGGCGGTGCCCTCGGCGCGCCCGCAACTGGAAGGGCCGATTCTAACCGAGGCCACCCCGCAGCCGCTGCCCAACGCACCGGGCCGCCCCGGGCTCACACCTGCGCCCACACCCGAAGGCCCGTTGCTCGACTACAACAACATGCCGGATCATCCATAGAATCGGGGGAAAACATGCCCAGAACATTGCGCATCCTGTTGCTGATACTCACCGTCTACATCCTACAAACCGTGATTATGCCGCGGTTTACCATGTTGCCCATTCAGCCGGATCTGTTGCTGGCCGTGCTGGTGTGGCTCACTGCCGACGGGGATCGTTACCTTGGGTTTTGTGTGGGCTCCATCATGGGTTTGATTATGGATGCCATGGTGGGGATACTCCCCTTTCTGTATCTGCTGGCCTACCCGATTATGGGCTACGGGGCGGCGCGCCTTACCCCGGCCATCACACGCAGGCTACCCCTGCCCAAGGGCAAACGCAGGCGCCTGCTGGAGTTCCTATACCGGTACGTTCCTATCATCACCGCCATTGCCATGGCTTCGCTGTATGAATTCGCCCTGATGGTATACCGGTACCTGAACGGCGTGGACATGACCCTTGCGGTTTTTGGCAGAATGACAGCTTATGTATTCTACTCGGCGATCGCGGCGTTTTTGGGCCGGTTCCTGGTGCGGTTTGTGATCACCGCCGGCAGGGACCGAAACCGCAAGAGCAACAACGCGCTGCAAGCTTAACCGTTATTTGAAATGATTATGTTGGAAAGGAGGCTGGCCCATGAAAGACCGGTATCCACGGCGGCTGATAGCCATCGGCGTGGCGATGGCGGCCATGTTTGCGATGCTTGTTGTTACCCTGGCCAACCTGCAGCTCCGCGACGGCGCGGCATACGGCGTAAGCGCTGAAAGCAAAAAAACAAAGGGCATTTTTATGCGGGGCGACCGGGGCATGATCACCGACATCAACTCGGTGATTCTGGCCCAAAACAGGCGCACCTACAACGTTTGTTTTTACCGCGACCCCACCTGGATCCCCCCCGGCGGGGCCAGCGCCTACGGCCAATACTCCAGGGCCATTGTGGACGCCATCGAGATTGTGCAGCGCAACGGCAGCGAGATGATCGGCGAATTTGCCCTGCGCTTTGATCCGGCATTAAGGACCGTCAAAAAAGAAGGGGAAGAGGATCGAGAATGGGATGCGGGGAAGGATTGGAATGACAAAAGCCCCTGCAATCAAGACAATCCCTACGACGGCTGGTACTTTGAGTGGGGCAATGTAGACGAACATGCCCAAGCCCTGCGCGAGGGAATGTGGCGTTCGAATTTATACGTATCCAGCCCCACCGCTGATCGAATCTTTGCGCGGTTGTGCGCCCGCTACCGGCTGCTGGATACTTTGGATTGGGCTTACTATATGGAGGCCCGGCAAGTGGACAATTGGCAAGACCTATCTATTGAGGAGCGATGGCAGCACCTATCCCCCGAGCAGATGGTGGTATTGGTGGAGCATTACTCCCCCATTCTGGCGGTTTGGCAGCTGATGCAAATGAACGCCTTTTTGTCTACCCCCATCACCATCGCCGAAAACGTAAGCTGGGAAACCGTGATCGAGATCGAAACCCGGTCCATGATGTTGCCCGGCATCTCGGTGGCGGTCAGCGCCCAGCGCATCTATCCCGCCAATACCCACATGTCCCACGTAATCGGCTATATCGGTAAGATACAAAGCGTGGAACAATACCGAAACCAACTGCGGGATAAGGGCTACCGGATGGACGACCTGATCGGCCTGGACGGCATCGAACGATCCATGGAAGATTGGCTCACCCCCAACTCCTCTTTGCGGCAGGGCAAGCGGGTGGTAGAGATCGACCGCTACGGCGCCGTGAGCCGCGAATTGGAGCACATCCCCCCCCAGGACGGCAATAACGTAAGGCTCACCATCGATTCCTCCCTGCAGCGGGTGGCCGAGATGGCCCTGGAACAAAACATCAACATCATCCGCGACGAGCAGGAGAGGCTACGCGCCGATCCCCGCTGGAACGACGCTAACAAAACCACCCTCACCGGTACCGACCGGGATTTTAACACCAGCCCCATCAAAATGGCGGAAAAAGGCGCGGTAATCGCTGTTGATATGCAGGGCCGTGTGCTGGCCTTGGCCAGCTATCCGCCCTACGACCCCAATGCCTTTATCGTGGGGGGCAAAGCCGTGCAAGACATTATGGACGATGAGCGCAGGCCGCTGATGAATTACGCCATTCAGTCGTTGGCCACCCCCGGCTCCATCTTTAAGATGGTCACCTGCGCCGTGGCGCTGGCAACCGGCCATCTGGAGCCCAACGAAACCATCAGCGACGGGGGCCGCTTTGACAGATTTGACAGGGTGAACGCACCCCGCTGCTGGATCGACCCCAGGCGGCTCTCCGGGCCCAACGCCCAGCACCAGAACCAAACCGTGGTAGAGGGCCTGCAAAATTCCTGCAACTATTTCTTTTACGAGGTGGCCTCCAGGGTAGGCGTGGATAGCCTGTACAAGTATTCGTCCATGTTTGGCCTCACCTCCAGAACCAACATCGAACTGCCCGGCGAACAGCAGAGTTATGTGGGCAATCAAGCCATGCTTTTTGACCCCACCAAGGCCATCCACCCTGCCGAGCAAGCCACCTGGCGCCCCACCTTGGTAAAAAGCGCTATCAAGCGGCACTTGCAGCGCATCGGCCGTGAGCGCAACATCACCTTTGACGAAGGCAAGCTGGACCGTGCCATCAAACGCCTGATGGAAATGGCCGTGGCGGAGCGACAATCCACCTGGGTACGTAACATCCGCTCGATCCTGATCGAAGAATTGGATATGTCCCGGGAGATGGTGTACCTGCAAGTGGTGGTGGGCGATATCTACATCATGCTCAACGAAATCCGATGGGGAGAAAGTGAAACCCTGATGATGGCCATCGGCCAGTCGATCACCCAGCTTACACCGGCAGCGGTGGCCCGCTACGTGGCCGCCGTAGCCAACGGCGGTACCGTGTACGACCTGACCCTGATCGACTCCATCACCTCCCCGGACGGTGAGCTGATCAATAAACATAAACCCGTGATCTCCAACACCCTGCCCGACGTAGTGCCCTTCCTGGACTATATCCACAGGGGGATGCGCGGCGTTGTGGACGAGGGCGAGGGCGGTACGGCGGCCAGATTCTTCAAAGACTTTAAATACAGGGATGAAAATGACAAACCAGACATAGCCGGTAAGACAGGAACTGCCCAGGTGAGCAGGATCGACATTGAAAACAACGCCTGGTTTGTGGCCTACGCTCCCTACGACAATCCGGAGATCGCCGTGGTGTGTTATATCCCCAACGGATACGGCGGCGGTTACGCCTCCCACGCGGCGCGCCTGTTGATCGAATACTACTTGGACAACCGGGGTGAGGTAAGCGCGGACTTGATGCCCGCAGCCAATAGTCTTGCATATTGAGGTGAACACATGACTCCTGTATGGACAATCGTTTCGGGTAAAGGCGGCGTAGGCAAATCCACGCTGGCCGCGTCGCTGGCCGCCGGGCTAGCCAAGCGCAAGCTGCCCGTGGTACTCATCGACATGGACACCGGCCTGCGCAACCAGGACATGCTGCTTGGGTTGGAAAACCGGGTGATGTTTGACCTGGTGGATGTGGTGGACGGCAACGCGGAGCTGGAGCAGGCCCTGGTGCACGATCCCCTGCGCCCCAATCTTACGCTGCTCAGCTCTTCCCAGATCCATGAGGGGGCCGCCCTGTCACTGGAGGCGTTCCGGCCCATCGTTGAAACGTTGCGCCAGCGTTTTGCCTATGTGATCATCGACTGCCCGCCGGGGGTTGGCACATCCTTCCGTGTATGCACGGCCATGGCCACCGATGTGATCGTATGCATCACGCCCGACGAAATCGCCCTGCGGGACGCCGACCGGGTGGCCGGGCTGCTGCGGCAGCGGGGCAATCCGGCGCTGTGGCTGGTGGTGAACCGGCTCCGGGCCGATTGGGTGCGCAGCCGCAGCATGTACGCCCCCCAGGTGATCGCCCAAACCCTGGACATCCCCCTCACCGGTGTGCTGTATGAAGACGAGGAAGTGCTCCGTTGCCAAATCGCCCGCAAGGCCGTGATCGAAAGCGACGCGGTGATTTGGCAAACCATGGACGAAATCCTCCGCCGCCTGCTGGGCGAGCGAGTGCCCTTTACCGGCCTGCCCGAGCCCGACCCGCAAAATGGCTCTGGCAAGCGGCGCTTTAGCAAAAAGCGCAAGTAAAAAATCCGAAAGGAGGGACAGCGTGGTACTGCAAAACTCGGGCAACCGCCTGGCCCGCCCGCACTTTGACTGGCCCCTGTGCATCCTTACCTTTGCGCTGGGCATCTTTGGTGTGATCGCGGTGAGCATTACCAACTTCGATCCCTCGTTGGGATCCGACCGGCCGCTGCTTATGCTCATTACCGATTCGGGAAACGGCAGCTGGCAGGCCATCTATTTGCTGATTTCGCCCATAGCCATTGCGGGTGTGATGTTTTTTAGTTATCAGTTTTTGGGCCGGATTTGGCCGGTGCTGTACGGCGCCTGCTGTGTTTTGCTGGTGATGGCGCTCTCCGCCAGATACATGGAAGGCGACACCGGCACATTCTCCCGCTGGCTTACGCTAATTTGGGATCGTACCCTGCAGCCTTCGGAACTGGTAAAGATCGCCGTGATCATTTCCCTGTCCAGCGAGCTTTCGCGCAACGAAAAGCCGGTGCCCAATGTACGGTACTTTATCCGCCTGCTGGTACATGTTGGTGTGCCCATGGTGCTCATCATCCTACAGCCGGATATAGGCACCATGCTGGTGCTCATCGTCATCTTTTTTACCCTTTTGCTGGCCGCGGGCTGCAGCCTAAAGCTTTGGTTTGGTTTGCTTACGAGTGGCATCGCCGCCCTGATCCCCTTGGGCATGTACTTGGCGCGAACCGAAAACTTCCGTTGGATGCGCCTGATCTCTTTTATCGATCCCCATCTGTACAGTGATGCGGGGGGATACCAGATGCTCCACTCCATGCTGGCGGTGGGTTCGGGTGGCCTGCGGGGGGTGGGCATGTTTGTAGATGGCACGCTCACCCAATTAAACTATGTGCCCGAAAACCACACCGACTTTATCTTCTCTTCCATTGGCGAAACCATGGGGTTTATCGGCGCTATGCTGCTGCTTGCCCTGTACGCGCTGCTGTTTTACCGCATGTTATTGCTGGCCTACAACACGCCGGACCGTTACGGCAGGCTGATCATCATCGGCGTGATGAGCATGCTGATGTTCCATGTGTTTGAAAACGTGGGCATGAATATCGGCGTGATGCCCATCACCGGCATCCCGCTGCCTTTTATCAGCTTTGGAGGCTCCAATTTGATTGCCAACATGGGCGGCGTGGCGTTGGTGCTAAACGTAACCAAACGAAAACGGGGGGTGCGGAGGCGGTATTAACCCCTTGCAATTTTTGAGAACCCACTGTACAATGCAACTAAATCATCCCAGGAAAAACTAGGTATAAAATAGGAGGAGACCAACGTGAAAAAAGTTTTAGCGTGCCTAATGCTCATCGCACTGCTGTTGCCCGCCGGGGTTTTTGCCGCCGAGTTTGACCCCAACGGCGTGTACTACGCGTATCTTGGCTTGCAGTCCCAGAATCAGATATTCCGCAACGCGTGGGCTTGCCCCTACTTTGGCGCGGAGGGCACAGATTGGGCCAAGTACGACGACAACCATTTTAACGATATGTTCCACACCGACAACGGCCTCCAAGCCGGTGTGTTCCAGGATATAGAGATCCGAGGCAACGGGACCTACTCGGTAAGCGTTAGCGGCTTTGACTTTGGCAACGACGAGATGTTTAACCTCATCTTTTTCTCCACCAATATCCCCCTGGCCGGAAATCCTGTAACCTTTTCCGACGTAACGGTGAAGATGGACGGCAGCACCAAGTCCAGGTTTGACGGCGATGATGGCAACAGACCCATCATTCCGGGGCTGGATACCAACGAAACCAAAGATTTTTACGAGGTGCACTGCATCAGTGGATTGCTTGAATACGATATGCCTACAGACGAGATTTCCATTGAGTTTACCGTAAGTGGTTTTGCGTATGACTTGGAGTTGCTTGTGTATTAAGCCATCGCCGCGCCAGCGTTTTTTTATGCAAAACCAGTCGCCTGTTCTAACATGGCGCTCACATTCAACATACCGCCTGTTGTTACTCTGCCGTTAAGATCAGGGACCCGTGTTACGCTGGACAAAACGATATTTCGCATGTCATGGATGGTCAAGTGGGGTTTGAACGCCCTCAAAAGGGCCGCGGCTCCAGCTACATGGGGAGCCGCCATAGACGTCCCGTTCATATTCGAATAACCGCCGCACAAATCGGTGCTTAAAATGCCCGTTCCAGGCGCGGCAATGTGGACGCTTTCGGCTCCAAAATTCGAGAATGGCGCAAGGGCGTTGTTTGGATTAAGCGCTGCAACCGAAATAATATTATCAAGATTATAAGATGCCGGATACATTGGAAAGGAATCATTATTTGTGCCGTTATTGCCGGCAGAGGCTATAAACAGCCCGCCATATTGTTGTATGGCATATCTTAAAGCCGATGAATTTTGTCTTCCGCCCCAACTGTTATTTAGAATTGGGATATTCTTTCTGGCAGCGAAATTGATTGCCTGCATGGCTGACGCAAGGTCAATCGTAGTATTCCCTATGTTAAGAATTACTAACCCTATATCCCAGCATACCCCTACAACTCCCACATGGTTATTCCCTATTGCGCCGATCGTTCCCGCTACGTGCGTTCCGTGTCCGCTCAAATCTCTGTAATCCGCAAATCTGCCCTTTCTGGGAACCAACAAATTCGCTCTTAAATCAGGATGGTCTCCATCCACGCCTGTGTCCAGCACCCCTACAAGCACATCGCGGCTTCCTGTTGCACGATCCCATGCCGAAGGAGCCTGTATCCGTTCGATGCCCCAAAGGTTCCTGAATAACGGATCATCAGGGATTCTATGAAAATCATATAAATAATCCGGCTCCGCGTAGACTACGTCCGGGTTGGTTAAGAGGTTTTCTATTGCGTCGATTACTGCCAGCTTGTCTTTTCTCCTTAGATGAATGAGTATAACATCCCCTACATCGTCTTCCTTCCTTTTTTCTTCCGGGTGGAATATTGTTTCTATTTCTTCATAATCGATCCCACAAAAAATAGTATCAATAGAACGGCCTATGTAATCGATGCTCTTATTTAACGCTACAATTACCTTTCCAGATTCAAAATTACCATCATAGTAATTATGCATCAAAGTCACTTCCTTCGTTTTGCTGTATATAAAATCAAATTCAAAATTCGTCGTGGGTTATCCTATGAAGGACTTAAGCATTTCGTTACCGGCCGAATGCATTGGCATGAAAAAATAAAACAGACATTAGCATCACAAGTGCGCTAACATCTGTTTTGAGGGGAACTGCAAACTTTTCCTTGCAGCCGGGGTGGAATGTGAAGTATCAATATGAGTGGAAAATCCTTGTGTACGCTTTACCTCACGGAAGGTTTTTTGTCGCACTGGTGGCTGATGATGCATGTGACCGATGGGGATGTGCTGGGTGATGTGCGGCGGTTGGTTGGGTTGAGGGTGAAAGAGGTAATATCATAAAGATTGCTGCATTTTTATTTTTCCATTATCAAAAATACGTTGCAATATCCGCTCGGCTGTTTGTTCACCTTCATAATCCTTAACACTAACACCCGGCCCCTCGTTGATTTTTCTATAGAATCGCTGAACTTGTTCATGTGTAACCCAGCCTGGCGGCAATAAGTTGAGCTCTTTTATTGGCTCTCTCGTTCCAACAAACTCCATTAAATATAGCCGCTCCTTTTCGTCGGTATAACGAATAAAATCAAGAGATAATCCCGCAACACATAATGGCAGCTCTTTTCTATTAAAAATGCTAAGAAAATCCTTGCAGATTGCTCTCTCGTCAGGATACTGTTTAATTACTTCATATTCAAAATATTCGTCTTCATAATTATATTCACTTCTTGCACCCTTACTTGATATAATTCCAATCAGCCTAACAGCACATGATTCTTCAGGCTTGTCTTTTTTCCAAACAAAAAGAAGACGCAATGGATGATAAGTCACGTCAAAAGCTGTCGCCCCAGTATTAAAAACACGACAAATCATATTATGCCCAACTATGGGTGTTATTTTGTTGAACAATGAAACTCCATTTACTTCCCCTGTCTTAATTTCAACATTTTCGCGTACAGCGCTTCCAAGGAAATACCTTCTTTTAAAATCAGGTAGGGCAAAAGTCTTTCTGCTTATTTCTTTTGCGTCTTTTTCATTACTTATCGCTTTTATGGAATGCAGCATTATGTGGTTAAAAAGCCAGCCATTACGTGGATCAGTAACAGATCGATCAAACGTTTTGCACCACAACCTCATATCACTATCATGGATAGTAGAACCAACGCATAATTCGATAGTTTCTTTAATATCTTTATCATTCAGCAAATTGTCAAACATCCCTAGATTATCAATGAATTTATCGATTTTTAGTGGCAATTCGTAGTTGAGGCAGTATTTCTGGCATAACACATCCAGCGGTTCTGATAGCACTGCATATATTTGCGCCTCAAGTGAACTACTATCTAACTTTCCGTTTTCTTTAAACATTTCAATCTGCGCTTTTCTGTGTAGCCCTTTGCGTGCTTTGTCCAAAACCAAAGAAACAATATAAGATAATCCAGATTTCGCTACTTCTGTCAGGGCACCTTCTATCACAATTCACGCCTCCCATATTTTGTCACTATTTCGCAAAATAAAGTAGATAAATGCATCTCAACCCACTAAGTGGTCAGCCCAAATAACAAGCATAGAAGAGACCTTGAAAACACACCGCTTTCAAGGTCTCTCCCAAAATCGAGGTGACAGGATTTGAACCTGCGACCTTTTGGTCCCGAACCAAACGCGCTACCAAACTGCGCTACACCTCGATATATAATTGAAAATGAGCCATTGAAGGGACTCGAACCCTTGACCTGCGGTTTACGAAACCGCTGCTCTACCACCTGAGCTACAATGGCATATAGAAGGGCATGTGAAAACATATAGGCAAGCCTTGGCAGAACGAGATTATAGCAGAAGCAGCCTGCCTTGTCAAGTGTACGCATACGTGCTATGATATAGGCAATCCTTACTGAGTGAAGGATGTGGCCTCATGCCATTACACCCGCGCATGTCGTGGGCGCGCGATAAGCTGCCGGTACTCCTGTTGTGCTTAGTGTTTGCGCTAGGCACGCCGCTGCATGGGCTCGCGTCCAGCCGATCAACTCCCAGGCCCACGGCGATGCCCCAGCCCACCCGCGATTCCAACGCCGAACCCTACGATGCGGGAACCCCGGAGCGGCTCATGCCGGAAATGCTGGTGGCCCACGCCGCTATCCTGGTGGAGGCTCAATCCGGCGAGGTCATATTCGAAAAAAATGCCGATGATTTGATGTATCCCGCCAGTACCACCAAGATCATGACCGCCATGCTCACCATCCAAAGCATGATATACGATAACCTGCCCGAGATGGTGGTGGTCAGCCCCAACGCGGGCAATCCGCCCCCGAATTCCTCTCGGGTTCCCATAGCCACGGGCGAAGAAATCTCCATGACGGATCTATTGTACGGCATGATGCTGCGCTCGGGAAACGACGCAGCCACGGCCTTGGCCGAGCATATCGCGGGCAGTGAAGCTGCCTTTGCGGAACGGATGAACGATACCGCCGCTTTTTTGGGTTGCCAGAGCACTAATTTTGTGAATGCCCACGGCTTTCACGATCCCAATCAGTATACCACGGCGCGGGATATGGCCATCATCGCAAGAACCGCCATGCGGCTGGACAACCCCATTTCGACAGAAGAAGGCCAGAAGGGGATACCCACCTTCCGCGAGGTATCCCAAACCTTGGAGTATAGGCTGGCGCCCACCAACCACCATCCGCGGCGCAGGATCATAACCAATAACGACTTTATCAACGAAACCAAGGAAAACAACCGGCATCTGTACACCTATGGCACGGGCATCAAGTCCGGCTTCCATTCCCAGGCCATGTATTGTTTTGTGGGATCGGCGCAGCGCAACGGCGTAGAGCTGATCAGCGTGGTTTTTTATTCGTCTGACCGGGAGCGCTGGAGCGATACGCGGCGGCTGATGGAATACGGCTTTTCCCAGTATACCAGCACAACGCCCGAGGCGATCTACAAAGAGTCGCCCCGGGAGATCAACATCAGCGGCTTTGACCTGTCCGACGCCCAGCTGCGGGGCAGGCTGGAATTGGGCATTCGCCCCTTGGATACCAACCGCAAGGTAACCATCGTGGGCCGCGAAGACCGGATCGACGCCGTCAAGCGGGACTTTAACCAACTGACACAAATACGCATCACCCGGCCCGACCGTGCGCCCGTCACCGCTGGCGAGGTGATGGGTTACCTCACTTACTTCCCCGAAGGCGACATGCCGGTGGAGTACGAGCTATACGCCACCCGCTCCATTGAGGCTCGCAAGGACGCGCCCCTCACCCTGGAAGAAATCAAGCTGATGACCGAGGCCGACCCCAATTCCTGGCCCCGCTTCTCGTTGGAGTTTTTGGTGGTGCCCTTTACGGTTGCACTAGCGCTGTTTTTGCTGATCAAGCTGCTTCGCCGCCGCCGGATACGCAGGCGCTCCCGCAGGCAACAAAAGCGCCTGCCCATGCCAAAAACCCGCTCCTTTAGATAGGCGTTAAAAAAGCGCCACGCCTATCACAGCGGCAATCACGATAATCAGGATCGGATGGGCCTTAAACTTATACGCCGCCAAAAAGCCCCCTGCCGCCAACACCGCCGTTATCTCGCTGTGTACGGCTTCCGTGCCCACCGCCAGGGCCGCGCACACAATCAGCCCGGCGATCACCGGCCGCAATCCCTTAAAAAACGCCTTGGCCAGGGGATGATCTTTCACCCGCATCACCAGCTTGGCCAGCAGCGTCATCAATACAAAGGATGTGGTCACCACACCCAGGGTGGCAGCCACCGCGCCCGGCACGCCCGCCACCAGCACCCCCACAAAGGTGGCGGCATTGATGGCGATGGGGCCGGGCGTCATTTCGGAAAGGGCCACCAGCTCGGCAAACTGGGCGCCTGTCATCCAGCCGTTGGCGCGCACCACGTCTTGTTCGATAAGCTTCAGCACCGCCAAGCCCCCACCAAAGGCAAAGGAGCCAATCTTCCAAAAGGTAAGGTAAAGGGAGGCCAATGCCTCAAACATCGCCCTTCCCCCTCTCCCGCATCAGCAATATGCCCAGCGCCCCGCCCGCCGCTATACAAAGGATGGGGCTCACGCCCAGGGCCGCTACGGCTGCTACGGTGGCCAGCAGCAGCAGGCAGTTGAGCCAGGTGGCCCCCACATTGTCCACCATCCGTACGGCGGCAGCGAATATGATGCCGGCCACCACAGGCTTTACGGCCACAAACATACGCTCCACGATGCTAAAGCGCTCTTTGAGCTGGGCAAAAAACAGGGCGATCACGCCCATGATCAAAAAAGAAGGCAATGCCGACCCCACCAGCGCCAGGGCGGCTCCCCAAAAGCCAAACAGCATGTGCCCCAGATACACTGATAGGTTGATCACCATGGCGCCAGGGGCGGCCTGGGCCAGGGTAATGATGTCGATAAACTCCTCTTCCTCCAGCCAGCCCAGCCTTTGTACAAACTCGGTTTGCATGATGGGGATCATGGCGTAGCCTCCGCCGATGGTAAAGGTGCCAATTTTCAGCAGGGAAAGGAACATCCTTCCCCTGCTTTTTGGGGCGCGCTTTGTCTCTTGCATGGCACTGCTCCTTGTTTTCTACTACATAAATGCATATAGCATCATGCCATTTTTGTTTCCTTCCGTCAAGCCCGGCAGGAAAATGCCCTTCTATGTCGAAAATATAACGGAAGTGGAACGAATCTGCGTATGCCTGCATATTGAATGCATATCCACGTCCGAAATGGGTACACTCTTGCTTGAAAGGAGGACAAGCGGTGCTCTGTCCCTATTGCCAACACAACCTTCAGAGCGGAGACAGCAACTGCCCGCGTTGCGGGCCAAGCATGTCGCCGCTGATTTCCCTCCCCGATCAAGAGACACCGCTTTCGGACGGGATGTATACCGAATGGAACGGCAAAACCTATACACAGTACGCACGGGAGCCCATGATCGAGGCGCCGGCTACGCGCCGCACTTCCTCCATCCGCCGACGCTCCCGGTCAGCCTCACTCGCTTCGGGCGGGAGTATGCCCCGTGGCGGTAGCAATCCGCCCCCGGTTCGGCGCGAGGAAGCAAGCATACCCGTGGCGGCCGAGGGCCGGGTGTACGGCGCCATCGACCTGCCCGAGGGGCCTATTTACGTGCGCAAACCACCGGAAAGGCCGGTTCGGGACAGCTTGCAGCGCAAAGTATCCCTGCGCAGGAACGGCCCACGCATCGGCTTGATACTCCTGGTGATATTCACCGTGCTGCTGGCGGGGACCATCAGTTCCTGGTACTACCTCACCCAATCCCAAGAAGGCCATGCGCTCATGGCGGTTTGGGGCTGGAGCAACGCACCCGTGGAGGCCTTTTGGCGGCTGGGTGAAAGCAAGATGCGCGAGGGATACGTAGCTGAAGCCCTCGAAGCTTTTATCAAAGCACATGAAGGCGATATAGACCGTGGGATCACCAACAACATCGAAGGTATACTGGCACTGGCCAACGCCTACGAGCGGGACGGGCAAGGCGACAAAGCAAAAGAACTATACGAAGATCTGATCGGAAATATCGCCCGCAATCACCCCGACGCCTACATCCGCCTGTATCACATGTATAAAGACAAGGGAGATCACGCCAACGCTGTGGCCATGCTGGAGTTGGGCCACAAAGAAACCTCGCTGGACACCTTTACCCGGCTGATCCGCGAGTATTCGCCGGATCAGCCCTATGCCTCCAACGTCGGCGGGCGTTTTAACAGGGAAGTCCGCATAACCCTCCGGGCCGCGGAAGGCACCACCATCTACTACACGGTAGATCATTATCCTCAGGGGGATATGCCGATCAAAAAAAGTGCTTTAAAAGAGGAAGAGCAGGAACAAGACGACAAGAACCCCCTCCCCGAAAGAGATGGCATTCTGTATGTGGAAGGAGAGGAAATCCTCCTAAACGAGGGCACCACCTATGTCCGCGCCGTAGCGGTGCAAGACAATGACGTGCCCAGCAAAGAGATGGAAGAGACCTACGCCGTGGTGTTCCCCATCCCCGATCCGCCCAAGGCCAACGTATCCTCCGGCACTTATGATTACGCGCCCACCGTGTCGCTACGGGCCGACAAAGGCATCGCGGCTATCCATTACACCATCGACAACACCACGGCCACCCAAAACTCGCCGCTGTACACCGGCCCCATCAAGCTGCCCAACGGCAGAACCTTTTTGCGGGCCATCGCGGTGGATCACCGCGGCAAACCCAGCTACGAGATGAACATTGAGTACATGGTGCGGGGCGCCACCAAAAAAATGTTTAACTCCAACGATGTATTCGACAAGCTCTCCCTACTGCGCACCACCTACGATCAGTTCACCCGCGCCTACGGCAAGCCCCGAAGCTACGAAAAGATTGAAGGCGAGTGGACCAGCGAACGATATCGCGCCGACTACCCCTTTGGGTACGCCAGCTTTGTACAAGCCGATAATAACAGGATGGTGCTCTACGAACTGATGGTGGAGAGCGGAAACATCCGGGGCCCGCGCAATATCCGGATCGGCGATTCGCAAGACAAGGTGATCACGGGTTTCAACGACAGGGGCGGCCAAGCCATGAAAAACGGCGAACGCTTGCTTTACAACAACAACCTCAATTCCATCGGCGTCTATCAATTGACCGAAGACGGCAATTTCGCCGCCCGCTACTACCATCCCCGGGCCAACAAAAAAAACGAATTCGTAGAGCTGTCTTTCTACTTCCGCAACGGCCAGGTGTCCCGCATGCATTGGCTTTGGTATATAGGGAATGCGAGCAATTAACAAGTAACAGTGAACAGTGAACAATAAGCTGCGGCAAAGAGAGCAACTCTGCCGTGGCCTATTGTTCACTGTTATTTGTTCACTGTTCATTGGTGGCAGTTCACTGTTCATTGGTTTACTTTGCCCTTGACACGTCCAAAGCCTAACTGTACAATGAACAAAGATTGTACTAGCATAAGGAGTAGAATATGCAAAAGATCAAAATACAAACATCCGCCACACAAAAGGCCAAACCAACCAGCGCTGGGGAGCTGGGATTCGGCAAGTTGTTTACCGACCACATGCTGGTGATGGACTATGCGCCCGGCCAGGGTTGGGGCGATATACACGTAATGCCCTACGCCCCCTTTGCGATGGATCCGGGTTGCATTGTGCTGCACTACGCACAAACCATATTCGAGGGGCTCAAGTGTTATCGGCGGGCCGACGGCGCGCTGCAACTGTTCCGCCCGCGGGACAATTTTACGCGCATGAACGTATCGGCGCGCCGCATGTGCATGCCCGAAATCGATGTGGAGCTTGTGTTGGAGGCCCTTAAGGCGCTGCTGCAGCTGGACGGGGATTGGGTGCCCTCCTGGCCCGGCACCTCGCTGTACATCCGCCCCACCATGATCGGCACCGATACGTCGCTGAGCGTACAGGCCTCGGGCGCGTACCGTTTCTTTATCATTTTGTCCCCATCCGGCCCGTACTACGCCAGCGGCCTTGCGCCGGTCAACATCTATGTAGAAGATGAATACGTGCGCGCCGTAGTGGGTGGCGTGGGTTTTGCCAAAACAGGCGGGAACTACGCGGCTTCTGTGCTGGCAGGCAGGGTGGCCGCAGAAAAGGGCTTTGCTCAAGTGCTGTGGCTGGATGGCAAAGAGAACCGCTACGTAGAAGAAATAGGCGCTATGAACATGTTTTTTTTGATGCGGGAAGGGTTGGTGACCCCGCCGCTGAACGGTTCGATATTGGGCGGCATCACCCGCGATAGCATCATGGCCCTAGCTGCGGGCATGGGCCATCCGGTGATCGAGCGCCGACTGGCCATCGACGAAGTATTTGACGCTGCCGAACGAGGCGATGTGCTAGAAGCTTTTGGCACGGGCACAGCGGCGGTGGTATCGCCGGTAGGGGTGCTGCGCTGGGGCGACCGCCAGGTTACCCTGTCCGGCGGGCGCATTGGCGTGCTCACCCAGCGCCTGTACGATACCCTTACCGGCATTCAACTGGGCAGGTTACCCGATACCCACGGGTGGGTGGAGGTTGTGTAGATAATCAAAGCGAGGTGGAATCTTGTTTCGCACGCAAGGGACTGGGAACACCGATTGGAGCGGGCGCACGCTGAGTGCCTTGCGCGCCCGGCGATGGGAGGAGCGGGTGGCGCCACTTTGCGAGGTTCGCAACGGAGCGCTCTTGGGCTTAAGCCCCCAGGAGCTTCGCTCCCGGATCGAGGGGGGCTGGCAGGCAATTCCCCGCAAGACAGCCCGCGCCCAGCAACAGCAGGAAGCCCTGCGTGTGTTGCTGGAGGCCCTGCCCAGGCAGGTCGATTGCCTCTCCATACCGGAACACTCCCTGCTGGAACGCCTGCTGATACAATGCGGATGCGCGGAGCTGGAGGAGTTGGAAGAGCTGGAAGCAGCCTGGGCTCTGCGGCATCGGCTGTGGGTGGATGTAGGATATTTGCAAGGGCGCGTTGTTGCGCGCTTAGATAGCCGCTTGGCCCAACCGCTGCGGGAAGCCATGGACCGGCCTGCCCACAACGCGGTGCGCATGCGCCTGTTTTCGGTGCACGCTACCCTTAGCGGGCTGTTGTACATCGCCGGTGCGCTGGACGATGGCGCGCCCCAGCGCCTGTTTATGGAGCAGGTGCTCCAGGCCGATCCCCAAGACGAGGAGGCTTCCCATCTGGCTCGCCAATACCTGTGGGCTGCCTACGATTGTTTGGATTATCCCCAGGGCGTGCTGCTGGTCCACCCTGCCCTGGCCGACCCCTCCCACTTCGTTTGCGGCTGGAGCCTACCGCCGGAAGCGCCTATATTGGACGCTGCTATGTTGCTGGGGGGCATGGAAGGCGTGCTGCCTGTAGAGAAACCGCTGGACGCGGCCCTAACCAGCCTGCTAAAGAACGCGCTGCGGCCCAGCGAGGATGTGGCCCTTTGCGTGCAAGAGCTGCGCTTGCTGGCCAAGCAAGGGGCACCGTTGGAAGCGCTGCATCATGTGCTGGCCCCCAACCTTTGTGTACTGGAAACCCCGGGCATCCGCCACGCGGTTCGCGCCCTATGGCAGGGCGTGCCCCGTTGGGAAGCATGCAGCGTTCCCACCACCGTCCATCAGGCGGTGCAATAAGGTATGCGCCTTTTTGTGCCCCCTCATCAGCCGCCCGTGGAACTGCGCACGTACCTGGCCCAGGCGCTGCCCGATGTGCCCGGATGGGCCCTTCGTTGGATATTGGCCAACAAGCAGGTAAAACGAAACGGGATGCGCCTGGATGCGTGGGACTTGGTGCACAGTAGCGATGAGCTGACAGTGTATCTGCCCAAAGAACTGGTGGGCAAAGCAATGACCCCACCGGAGATTCAAACCGTGTACGAGGATGAACGAATCTGGCTGGTCAACAAACCCCAGGGCATCGCATCGCAAGGGGTTGACGATCCCCGTGGGGAACCCGGCGTACTGGAGCATCTGCAAGAGCGGTCCAATGCCCGCTGGCTGGCGGTGTGCCATCGGCTGGATCACCAAACCGGCGGCCTGCTGCTGCTGGCCAAAGATTCGGAAACGGAGGGGTTGCTGCGCCAGGCCTTTGCTCATCAAAACGTGGAAAAGTTGTACACCTGCCTCACCGTAGGCACGCCGGAACCCAAACAAGCCGAGCTTTTTGCCTTCCTGTGTAAGGACGCAAAAGCGGCCCGTGTCACGGTGCGGGATACACCTTTTGCCGGTGCGCTGCCCATCCGCACCAACTACCGGGTGGTGGAACCCGGCTCCATTGCGCGGGTAGAGGCGGGGCTAATCACCGGCCGCACCCATCAGATTCGTGCACATCTGGCTTTTATCGGCCATCCCATATTGGGCGATGACAAGTACGGCGACCGTGGGGCCAACCGGGCCCATGGCGCGCGCGCGCAACGCCTGTGGGCTACTGGATTAACGCTGCATGGCAGCATGTTGGGTGATTTGGATGGGCGGAGTTTTTGGGTGAAAGCGCCGTTTTAGGGTATAGCCATTATTCTCCCTTTGTGATACACTGGCATCGTCCAATGGGATTTCTAGGATGTTGCCGCAGGTGCGCATGTTGAAGAATGGGGGCGATAACAACATGGAGCTACTATTGATTGTTCACAAGGAAACCGAAGAGCAATACCGTATCATTGGGCTGTTGGAAAGAAAATATGCTCATGCAGTCGGCGCAAGGCACGTTTCTGTGGTGATTGTTCCCTACATTAGCAATGGAATAAATAATAAAGGGAAGTGGCTGGTCCATAACCGATACCCCAAACAGTGCGCAAGGGGGGAAATATCTCCGCAGAATCCAGAGTGGAATTTGTTTGGCGGGCACTGCAACCCTAGCAAACCTGTTTCAGAGTATTTTGACAAATTGCTTGATTTTGATGATGTTTGGGCAACTGTATTCGATGAGTTACAAGATGAGCTTTTGATAAAAAACCCCTCAGAAGGAATGGCCGAAAAAAAATTGGAGATTTGGGAAAAGGGCAAGATCATTGGCAAAACAAAGGCAACGCCATATCCCTTTGATAAAGATCGGTTAACTTTTGTGGGCGTTGCGGCATTTGCAGACAATAGCAACGTAGAGTATACGTATTATTTTGCCTTGGCTATAGATGAAGATGTTGTTCCTTTGCTTACAGCCGCGGATGATTATGAAGACAAAAAAAGCAAGGAAAAGAACCTTGTTGAATTGCCAATAAACTATTTTGCGGAAAGCGAGTTGCGCGCTAAGTATATAAAGAACGATAAGGAAGTCTGCGATGCCATTACCCGGCTTTGGTTGGATGAGAATAGCGCTGTTTTGCATAAACTGCGTGCCGTTTGCTCCGGGAATTGAAACCACGAGGTATTTTTATGTGCCCTAGATAAAAGCAGTTGCGCCATTTTTACGTTTTGGCATTTGTTGTGTTTGCCCCCTTTTTGTGATACACTAACATCACTGAAGGGGGTATGTTATGACCGAAATGGTGTTGAATACAAGCAAGATGGATAGTAGCTGCCCTCTCCTCGGAATGTTTATAGATGGTAAAATTTCTGTGGACAAATTCATTGCCAGTAAGCAAGCTGAAAAGGAACTGGAAGAAATACCATTAGGGAGCAACAAATGAAAATCGACCTCATCGCCATCGATATGGACGGGACCCTGCTGAATCCGGATTCCAGAATCTCCGCAAAGGATGCCCAAGCGTTGCGCGATGCCACGCAGGCGGGCGTCACAGTGGCCATCTGCTCGGGCCGCATGCCCGAAGACATCGATCACCATGCGGCGGAAGCCGGGCTGGATTGCTGGGTGTGCGGCGGCAACGGCTGCCGGGTGTACGACGCCCCCTATGGCAAGCTGATGGAAGAACACAAGCTGGATACCCAATCAGCGCTAGCCTGCATCGAACTCCTAGAACAATACGAAGGGCGCGGGCTGGTGCTCCACGCAGGCGTGGGCCCGGATGTTGCGCTTTCGCGCGTACCCGAAGACGAGTGGTATACCCAATGGCTGGAAAAACGGGAGCGCCGGGGCCGTTCGCCGGTTCGTTTCGGCATGGCCGCGCTGCGTGAGGCGGCTGCATTGGGCATCCACAACATGCTAATCTCTTTTGAAGGGGACGACGAAAACAACGGCGCCCTCAACGAGGCCGCCGCCCGATTCCGCACCTTGCCCGGCGTGTACATCACCAGCTCGTGGGAATATAACTTTGAGGTTCTGCCCACCGGGGTCAATAAGGGCACGGCCCTGGCCAAACTGGCGGCCCGGCTAGGCATCCCCCGTGAGCGCGTGATGGCCATTGGCGATCAAGAGAACGACCGGGAGATGCTGCTGTGGGCAGGCTACGGCGTAGCGATGGGCAACGCCACGCCTGAAATCAAAGCAATCAGCCGCTTTGTAACAAGCGACAATGCCCACTATGGCGTGGCGGAAGCGGTAAGGCGAGTGAACAAGTAACAGTGAACAGTGAACAATAAGCTGCGGCATAGCTGTTTGGCTGCATCGTAGCCTATTGTTCACTGTCCACTGTTACTTGTTCACTACTCACTCACTAGGTAAAGAGGACGTCAACTGCAACAACGTAACCCTGGGTGAGTTAAACAGGCGGATGGGTACGCTGTATGCGCTGGAAACACCCAGGCCGGGGCTGATGTGCTGGGCGATGCTCGACACCTGTGAAAGACCCTGAACGCGGCGGTTTCCGGGGAACCAGCCGCTGCGGGGCAAATCGTCTCCCGGCACGTACACCGGGCCCACAAAGGGCAGGCGCACCTGGCCTCCGTTGTAGTGCCCAGCCAACACCAAATCCACCCGCACGTAGGCCGATCCTGCGGCATTGGCGCCATCGGCATTTTGCAAGGTGCGAATAAAGTCCGGGCGCAACGGCGTATGCACCAATGCCACGCTCAGGTCGCCGGGCTGTATGCCCACCTCATCCTCTTTCGGATAGTAGGCCTTCCGGGTACGCTCCAGTATGTCCAGCTGGTAATCAATCAGGCGTAACCGTGCCCTGATGCCCGGCGAGTTTGCGTTTCCGCTGGCCTTGTCTTCAGCCTCTTGGCTTTCATATTGGGCCTTCGCATTGTCCAAGTCCAAACCAAGCAAGGAGCCGGGCTTAATCCAAAGCGACC
>Ga0123356_10000430_pt1 | contig 48025 bp, 42 predicted proteins | sample TergutEmb28metaG_2_FD_92546 | JGI IMG/M metagenome (GOLD analysis project Ga0123356, IMG submission 92546) | Embiratermes neotenicus P3 segment gut microbial communities from Petit-Saut dam, French Guiana - Emb289 P3 | ecosystem: Host-associated > Arthropoda: Insects > Digestive system > Gut ...
CCCACACCGTAGAAGGCGAAAAACTCATTGATATAATTATAGAAGAATCCGGGGAAGGTGATTTTTTACGCAGCGCAAGGTTATTCGCCGGCAATCACCATGAACGTTGGGATGGTACAGGTTATCCCCACGGCTTAAAGGGTGAAGAAATATCACTGCAAGGCAGGATTATGGCAGTAGTAGATGTGTACGATGCCCTTGTATCAGATCGTCCGTATAAAAAAGGATTTACTCACGAAAAAGCTGTTGAAATCATCAAAGAAGGCAGCGGAACTCAATTTGACCCTAAGATTGTGGATGTATTTCTTGAAGTCAACATGTTATTTGTTGAAATTCAAAAAGAGATGGATGAAAACGCAGCAAGGGATTTGTAAAATGAAAAAAAACGTTTGGAAAAACCTTGAAAACAAAATTGGATTAATGCTGCTCTTTGTCGCGGTAATTGCGTCTATCGGTATTTATCTTATAAATTATACTCAATTCTATTCATTAATACTGAATGATCTTGAACAAGACGCCGTAAACCTTCACAGTTATGCGGAAGAAGTGATCGATATGCGTATTTTTACTGAAATAAACACGATTGAGGATCAAAACCTTGAGCTTTATATAAACACGCACAGGCAGTTGGATGAAATCAGGCGCATGGCGAATGCCAAGTTTCTGTATACTATAAAGTTAAACGATAATAACGAATATATTTATTTGATAGACGGTTTGGATAAGGACGATGAAAACTTTTCTCATGCGGGCATGCTTGTCGAAGACGAATTCCTTGCGGAATTAGATCTGAACATGAAAGACGAAATAAGAACCAGCGAAGGAATCATGATTACGGATTACGGATACTTGTATTCGATGTCTTTTCCATTTCATGACAATGAAGGAAACGTTATAGGCGTTATCGGAATAGACTTTGATGTCGAGCAGCTTTATCATTCAATGAACCGCGCAAGGCGAATGTCCATATTTTTCACATTGATTTTAGGACTTATTTTTACCGTTTCAACTCTTTTTACAGTAAAAAAAATAGTTAAGCATACTGAAAAAGTATTTAACAGAATGATAATAGAGATCAAACAGCGTGATGAAACGATGCAGGCAGTTAATAGAATAGCAACCCTGCTGCTTACTGTGGATAGCAATGAAAACGCTCCCATTCAGCTTATTAAAAGTTTAGAGATTATAGGCCGCACTACAAATGCCGATCGCGTTCATATCTGGCAAAATGAAATGAAAGACGACGAACTGTACTATGTCTGTACTCACAGTTGGTTCAGTGAAGCTGAAGAAAAAAACGCGGTTACGTTCAAGAATTTCAAAGCTGCCTATAATGACAAACATTTATGGAAGCGGAAGGTTATGAGCGGTGAGTATATCAACAGTGTATATTCTGAAATGCCGCCGGACGATAGAGAATATTTTCGGGTACACGGCGCCAGTTTAAAGTCGGCAGCCATAATACCGCTGTTTTTGGAAGATCAATTTTGGGGAATGTTCAGCATTGACCATTGTAAGATAGAGAATACATTTAATGAGGAAGAAATTGAAATCCTTCGATCCGTAGGTTTGATGATAGTAACCATAATTAACCGCATCAAAATGAGAGAAGAAATAGATACCGCGTACAGACACACAAAAATATTATTGGACAGGACGCCGCTGTGCTGTCAGGTATGGGACGCGAATGTAAATAAAATTGAATGTAACGAAGAAGCCGTCCGGCTTTTTGGGTTTAGGGATAAACAGGAATATTTAAAAAGGTCACATGAGCTTTATCCGGAATATCAGCCGGATGGAATGCTTTCTGTTGAAAAAGCAAAAAGGTATGTTTTACAGGCGTTTGCTGAAGGTGACTGCGGACCATTTAACTGGACGTATAATATGCTTGACGGTACAATTATGCCCGCTGAAGTTGTTTTAAAACGGATTAAATACGAAGAAGAATATGTCATAGCAGGATATACGCGTGATTTGCGCGAACATTACAAAATGATGGCAGAAATTAAACGGCATGATGAAATAATGCAAGCGGTTAATAAGATAGCATCCCTATTGCTTACTGTGGACAGCAAAGAAAATGCCCGCACTTTGCTTGTAAAAAGTTTGGAGATTATAGGCCGCACCACATATGCTGACCGCGTTCATATTTGGGAGAGCGAAGAGATAGACGGCGAGTTATACTATGTCTGCACTCATCACTGGTTCAGCGAACGCGGAGAAAAGGAAGCGGCAGCATTCACGAATCTCAGAGCCAGGCATCATGACATGCCCTGGGGGCAAAAACTTATGCAAAACGAGTGCATCGGCGGTGTATTCTCAAAAATGGAGCCGCACGAACAGGATCGCATACGGGGGATGAATTTAAAATCATTTACGGTAATCCCTTTATTTTTGGATGGCCGGTTTTGGGGAGGTTTCAGTATTGACCATTGCGAAATGGAATATGTGTTTAACGAAGAAGAAATTGAAATCCTGCGGTCGGTAGGTTTGATGATAGTAACCGAAATTAATCGCAACGTTATGAAAGCAGCGGCTGAGCACAGCAGTCAGGCAAAGAGTATATTCCTCTCCCAAATGAGCCATGAAATACGCACCCCCATGAACGCGATTCTGGGTATTGCACAGATGCGGCTGCGCAATGATACTCTTTCACAAGATGTGGAAAATGGGTTTGTAAAAATATATGAATCCGGCAGCTTATTGATGAACATTATTAATGACATTCTTGATTTTTCCCAAATTGATGCCGGCAAACTGGAGATCATTCATACTCAATATAATGTTCCAAACATGATAAACGATGTCGTGCAAATGAACCGCCTGCGATATGACAGTAAACCAATTGAATTTAAGCTAATAGTAGACGAAAATATGCCCGTTGAATTAATCGGCGATGAATTGCGTATCAAGCAAATACTTAATAACCTGCTTTCCAATGCCTACAAATACACGGACTCAGGCGTTATATGTTTTTCAATTTCAGTTAAAGATGAAGATGAAAGAAACAATGAAACTGTGAGACTCACTGTAAAAGTAAGCGACACAGGACAGGGTATGAACGAGTCGCAGCTTAGCAGCCTTTACGAAGCCTATTCACGGTTTAACCTTGATGTAAACAGCGGTATTGCCGGTACAGGTCTTGGAATGAATATCACAAAACGTCTTGTAAGAGCCATGAACGGTGAAATAAATGCAAAAAGCGAAATAGGCAAAGGAACCGAGTTCACTGTTTCTCTGCCGCAGAAGAGATGCGGCTTGCAAGTATGCGGCAGCGATATAGCTGCAAAACTGCAGGCCTTTAGTTTCCATAATAAACTGATTTCAAAAACACCGGAATTTACATATAAAAAAATATCTGAAGGCAGAGTCCTGATTGTAGACGATATAAATATTAATTTGCTTATCGCCCGCGAAATGCTGCAACCCTATGGGCTGCATATCGAAACCGCCGATAACGGATTGGAAGCCGTAGAAAAAATCAAAAATGACGGAAACTACGATATTGTTTTAATGGATCATATGATGCCTGTTATGGACGGCTTAAAAGCGACTAAACTAATACGTGAATGGGAAGCATCTTGCAGCGAAGCTTCCCGCACAGAACAAAATCAGTGCACGCGAATTCCCATTGTTGCTCTGACAGCCAATGCCGTTTCGGGGCAGGAAGAAATGTTTTTGGCAAACGGTTTTGACGCATTTATCGCAAAACCGATAGACTCATCTTTATTAGACCAGGTTGTAATGAGGTTTATAAAAAATGTTAAACATCTTGATGTTAAACATCTTGATGAATCGCAGCTTGCAAATAAAACAATTGATTTTTTTAAAATGGAAAAAATATTTATATCAGACGCAGAAAACGCGATAAGCGTGTTAGGAAAACTTTCCAAAGAAATAAGCAGCCTTGAAGGCAAGAATTTGGAATCCTATATAATTGCAGTCCATGGTATAAAAAGCGCCCTTACCGGCATCGGCGAAAAATCGCTGTCCAATTTGGCATATAAACTGGAGCAAGCCGGAAAAAACAGGAATTACAATTTAATGGCAAGCGATACCCCTGTGTTAATGGAAGCGCTCTTAACTTTGGTCAAAGATTTCAAATCAGAAGAAACAATATCCCAAACTTCCTCATCCCAGGATATATCCGGGGATGTATCCGGCGATATATCGCGCGATGTATCGCAGGAAGATACAGTTTTTCTTCATGAAAGACTTGAAGAAATAAAAACAGCGTGCGAAGATTATAACGTGAAGTCCGCTAAAAAAGCATTAGCCGATTTAAAGCAAAAAACCTGGCCGCGCAGGATAACCGATATAATCGAAGAAATCTCGATTGATTTATTATGCGGGGAGTTCAAAAAGGTTTTAATCACCATTGAAAAATACAAAGCTGAAATTTAGGAGAATCGTGATGAAAACGGTTTTTGTAGTTGACGACTGCAGCATAAACTTAATGATGGCAGATGAGGCTTTAACGGATCATTATAATGTGATTACAATCTCATCCGCTATAACAATGTTTGAAATTTTCAGCGATCTCATCCCTGATATGATTCTGCTGGATATAATGATGCCTGATATGAACGGGTTCGATGTTTTGGAACGGTTAAAATCCGATGTACGATACAAGGAAATTCCTGTCATCTTTTTAACAAGCGTTAACGATGCCGCTAAAGAGGCTCGCGGTTATGAAATGGGTGCGGTGGATTTTATTAAAAAACCATTTTCAAAGCAGATACTTCTTGACCGTATAAAAACGGTTTTAGAATAAAGAGGGGTGGTCCAGAGTGCCTCTATTGATAGGTATATTCATTTCGGTTGCGCTCATCTTTGCGCTCATCGTTATTTTAGTGTTGTTTATGTTTTTCAAAAGCAAAAAGGCTGCATTGATTAATATGAACGAAGCAAAGGCTGAACAAGAGAAGTTGATGCTGATGCTTAACACCTCTCCAATGAGCGTTGTGCTGTTTGACGCGAATCTCAATATAATTGATTGTAGTGAATCGACTTTAGTCCTCCTGGGACTTGCAGATAAACAGGAATATAAAAACCGGTTTTATACGGATTGTAATCCCGAATACCAGCCGGATGGCCAACGTTCCGGCGAAAAAGCAGAAAGCTATCTGCGCGAAGCATTTGAAACCGGTTATTGCTTTTTTGAATGGACATTAAAAAAACCGGATGAAGGTTCTTTGATCCCCACCGAAGTTTGGCTTTTCCGCGAAAAGTTCGGTGATGATGATGTGGTAATCTGCTATACGAAGGATATGAGAGAGCAAAAGGAGCAGGAAAAACAGCGCCTGGAAGCGGAAAACGCCAATAAAACGAAAAGCGTATTTTTATCGCATGTAAGCCATGAGATACGCACACCCATGAACGCGATACTCGGCACAGCAGAAATTGAATTGCAAAAGGAAGATACCGCGCCGGAAATTATGGAAGCATTCAACATTATATACAGCTCCGGGAATTTGCTGTTAAACATTATTAACGACATCCTTGACCTTTCAAAAATCGAAGCCGGTAAGCTGGAAATCATCTGTGATAAATATGACATTCCAAGTATTATTTACGATACTGTGCAGCTGGTTCTCATGCGTTATGACAGCAAGCCTATAGAGTTTGTCCTTAAAATAGACGAGAACACGCCGCTTGATTTGATCGGTGACGAGCTTCGCATCAAACAGGTAATAAACAATATTCTTTCCAACGCCTTTAAGTATACTGAAAAAGGAACTGTAGAGCTGTCGGTTAGTGTGGAACCTCTTGTTGATTCAAAATGCGAAACACATTGTGTACTTGTCTTGCGTGTGACCGATACCGGGCAGGGAATGACGGAAGAACAGGTAAATAGACTGTTCGACGAGTACACGCGCTTTAATATCAACGCTAACCGTACTATAGTCGGTACCGGCCTGGGTATGCACATAACTAAACGTCTATTGGACGCAATGAATGGCCAAATTACCATTGAAAGTGAACAGGGAAAAGGTTCTGTGTTTACTGTACGGCTTGTGCAAGAACGTATCGGCAGCAGCGTATGCGGCAGCGAATTGGCGCAGCAGTTGCGCAGCAACCGTTTTAAAGGCATATTAAAATCAAACAGAGCGCAGATAATACGTGAGTATATGCCTTATGGCAGTGTGCTTGTTGTAGACGATGTTGAATCTAACCTGTATGTGGCAAGAGGCATGATGCAGTCATATGGTTTGACAATCGAAACTGTTTTAAGCGGTTCTGGGGCTGTAGATAAAATTAAGGAAGGAAATAAATACGACATTATATTTATGGACCATATGATGCCGGTAATGAACGGGATAGATACAACAAAAATAATACGCGACTTGGGATATACTAACCCTATTATAGCGTTGACAGCCAACGCTGTAGCGGGAACATCGGCTATGTTCCTGGAAAACGGCTTTGACGGCTTTATGTCCAAACCGATTGATACACGCGAGTTGAATTCCCTATTGAACCGTTTAATCCGCGACAAGCAGCCGCACGAAACAGTTGAGGCTGCACGGAAGTTAATGAAAAGCCAAAAACCTGCCAATAACACGGCTAATGGTTCGTTATATAAAAATGATTTTTCTAAAATAGTTATGCAGGATATTAAAAAAGCACTTTCTGTTTTTGAAGACATCCTGCCAAAGTTGAATGAAAGCGAAGCTGCGCGGGAAACTTCGTTGCAAAAAGCAAGTTTAAGCTTGTTTACTATAACTGTACATGGCATGAAAAGCGCTCTTATGAACATCGGTGAAACACAACTGTATGCTGCCGCGCTCAAACTGGAACAGGCGGGGGAAGCCGGGAAAGTAACAGAAATTTTATCCGATACACCATTATTTATGAATGCGCTTAGGACAGTAATCGAAAAACATAAACCAAAGGAAGCAGACAATAACGATGAATTATCCGATGAAGACAAGATTGTCCTTTCGGAAAAGCTCATCGAGATAAAAACAGCATGTGAGCGTATTCAAAAACGAGCCGCCAAAACAGCGCTGGATGATTTAAAAAACAAAAAATGGTCTTGCGAGGTAAATGAACTTTTGGATGAAATATCACTGTACATATTGCACGGTGAATTTAAAAAAGCTGCGGCTGTTGTGGAAAACAGTAAACATACGAGAGAAGATAAATGAAGAAAGATAAACAAAAGACAACCCTTAAGTTCTCTTTTGTTTATGTATTGTTTTTTTTATCTTCAATAACTATGTTCATTGTCGCTGTTATATTTTCTTTTTTTATGAAAAACATTGAAAAAGAAAGAATCGACAGCATCCAAAACTATTTACGGGTTGCGGCTCAACGTGCTTCGGTTTACCTTACGGTGGAAGAGCTGGATTTGTTCCATACAGCGGAAGATATGGAAAGACCCGAATGGGAAGAAATACGAGTTAGGCTTAAAAAGTTTGCCGAAGAAACCGCGGTACTCTACGTATACTATTGGCGCTATGATGGCGGAGACTACATCCACCCACTGTATACGAACTTCCAAGTCTGATTAACGACACCGCGCAGCTAAACCGCCTGTGGTTTAATTCAAAATCACTCGACTTTATTGTGAATGTGGACAAAGAAACACCGCACACGCTGTTCGGTGATGGACTGCGCATAAAACAAATCCTCAGTAAACTGCTTTCCAACGCCTACAAATACACGGAAACAGGCGAAATCAGAATGTCGGTGACTGTTGAACCGTCGGTATCTATCGAACCGAAAGACAAAAGCGATAACGTGACACTCATTTTGCAAATAAGCGACACTGGGCAAGGGATGACCCAGGCTCAGCTTAAGAAGCTTTTCGACGCTTACACACGGTTTAATGCTGAAGAAAACCGTGATGTAGTGGGCACAGGTTTGGGAATGAACATTACCAAGCACCTTGTTGAAATGATGAAAGGTGTTATAAACGTAGAAAGCGAAGCCGGAAAAGGCACTGTGGTTACCGTCCGTCTGCCGCAGAAAAGCTGCGGCGGCAGAATATGCGGCGCCGGTATTGCTGAAGAACTTAGGACATTTAGTTTTAGCAACAAATTAATTTCAAGAATGGCGAAAATTGTACATAAGCAAATGCCTGGCGGCAGAATTTTGGTTGTTGATGATGTGAATGCGAATTTGTACGTGGCACAGGGGCTGATGCAGCCATACGGTCTGCATATCGAAACGGTTAACAGCGGTTTTAAAGCCATAGAAAAAATTAAGAATAACGAAGAATTCGACATTATATTCATGGATTATATGATGCCCAAAATGGACGGTATAAAAGCGACAAAAATCATACGCGAAACAGGCTATACGAAGCCCATCGTCGCGTTTACTGCCAACGCTTTTGTTGGGCAGGCGGAAATGTTTTTAGCAAACGGTTTTGACGCTTTTATCGCCAAGCCTATAGACTCATACGAGTTGGATCAAATATTGAAGCGTTTTATAAAAGACAATGAGGCAACGCAATCCATTCCCCTTGCGACGCAATCCATTCCCCCCGCGACGCAATCCATTCCCCCCGCGACGCAATCCATCCCGATTGATTCATCAAAAGTGAAAAAAATATTTATTTTAGACGCGGAAAACACGATAACCGTCCTGAAAGAACTGTCAGCAAAATGGCATGTAAGACCTGACAGCCTTAACGATGAAGAACTGGAATCGTATATTGTTACCGTGCATGGAATAAAAAGCGCGCTAAACAGCATCGGCGAGAAAGAATTGTCCGCTGCCGCTTATAAATTAGAGCAAGCCGGCAAGTGCCGGGACTTTAATTTGATAGCAAACGAAACCCCCGCATTTTTTAATGCGCTTTTATCGTTGGTTGAAAAATTCAAAACACCGGAGGCTGACCATACAATCGAAATGTCAAACGAAGATAAGGAGTTTTTGCGCAGAAAACTGGGCGAGATTAAAGCAGCGTGTGAAAAGTTCAATGTTAAAGCCGCAAAAAAAGCACTGGCTGATTTAAAACAAAAAACATGGCCGCCCAGGGTAGATGATATTTGCGATAAAATCTCCGTTACCTTATTATGCGGGGAGTTCAAAAAAGCCGCGGCTGAAATTGAAATTTTCATCGGCAATCACCGGTAATCACTTGACAATTTTCGCCATATTTCATATTATATAAAGGTGCCATCCCCGGTTGTGTAATGGTAGCACGGCAGTCTCTGGATCTGCTTGTGGGAGTTCAAATCTTCCCTGGGGAATTAATTATTTGATAGAGATTTAACTTATTCAATTTTATGTAACAATTAAGAGGCAAAATAAGCGTGAAGATTTGAACTCCCGTAGTGCCGTGCCCCGGAAAAGGCGAAAGCCTTTGGAGGGGTTGAGGTGCATGGATGCACCGAAAGGCACGGAGGCGGACCTGGAAGGAGGCAATAGGATGTTGCCGACTGGAAGGTTCAAATCTTCCCTGGGGAACAAAAATAAGGTCAAATTCTCTTTGAATTGCTAATCTCACACAGAGGCACAAAGGTCACAGAGCACACGGGGGAAGAGGCAAACTGCTATTTATATCGCTTTATGCATTCTCTAACAAACAATACAACTATAACTAACAAAAAAAGGATTGGAAATATGATTAGCCATGGGTACACCTTAATAAGGGTAACCGAAACAATCAGTAATATTAATAAAATTATAGCAAGCAGCCAGCCTATCATACTTTTAATTATATGTTATAGGAGGCGGGAATTGCCAGTAGGGCGGGAGGTTTTTCTAAACACTCAGAGTTTTATAGCCCGTAGCCTTGACATTTGATAATTCATGCTATATCGTCTATAATACATGGAACAATCTAATAACAAAAGAATAATTAAATATTTATTTCTTGTTATAATAATTCTTTTTTCCATTTCTACCGTTGGATGCATGACATTTTTAGAAATATTTTTTGGGATACTTGCCGAAAGTACTGTTGAAGCTGATTCCAAAGGCCTAAAAAGTTATACTGTAAATATATATTATGAAACTGCAAATAATACAACGAGAACTGAAATTTACGTTGTAGACGCAACATCAAGATGGGATGCGGAAAAAAAAGGAAAAGAAAGATTCAGAATGCGTTTTCCGCATGCTAATATAAAGAGGATCCTTGTTACTGGTCCTTATAAGAGATAGGGATATACATAATAACAGCTCCTTATGAAAAAAAGACCGACTATTACAATCCTTTTACATATTCTTTTAACATTTCCTTTATATTTTCATCGCAAACGATCTCCACTTCTTTTCCATTTTTATATATTCTTAAAATATAACTACTATTGGAATATGATATTTCAATGAAATTATTTCCTTTCTTTAACCCATAGCAAATAATTGTTTTTTCTATAAGCCGTTTAAGTATTAATTTTTTATAATCAAATATTCCATTAATAATGCTTTCTTTAATTCTATAATTATTATCTTGTTCGTAAAATATTATTTTATTTTTATAAATAAGATATTTTAATTTTATTTTTTGCAAAAATTCAATAATTATTGATTTTATACCAATTATTATTACTAATACTATAAAAGGTGTTAAAATTATTAAAACAAAGAGCGATATTATTCTTAATAATAATCCATCTCTAACATAACTAAATTTAAGATCACTATTATATAATATTAATATTCTTTGACCAATTCTATAATGTCTATTCATTAATAAACCATTTATTATTCCACCAAGTCCACCTGTACTTCTATTAAACGATCTATTATATTTTTCTTCATTATATTTAAAAGAGTAAATAATTCTATTAAAAGAACCACCTCCAGGTCTATATATACTTTCTATATTTGTAATCTCTCCGTATATTTTTTCATTATTAAATCCTAAAACAATCAAATCTTTTTGGAAATTTCCAAAAATGTATACGGTTATTGCTAAACATAAAATATAAATAGTTATATATATTTTTCTTCTCATACAAGTGTAATTATACATAATAAAATATATTTAGTCAATATTTAAATCAAGATATTGGCAATATATTAAAAAACATTTTTATTCATTTATTCTTTCCAAAATGTTATAAGCTTCTGTAACCTTATTAATTAACTGTTCAGTTATAGATGGAGCAATTTTCCCAAATTCAGAATTTGCAATATCTCCCTGTATTTGTTGTTTTATTGCTGTCTTTGTTCGCAATGCTCCTCGTCTGCCAAGAGAATAATACCTTCCGTTTCTGCCAATAGATATTTTTATTCCTCTTTCTCCGATATATCTAATTCCTCCTTGAAATATTCTTTTAGAAATAAATCCTGCAACTAATACTGTCGTATTAAATATTCCACCATTATAATTACCTTCAAGAAAATCATCAATTATTAGCAATAAATCTGCAGTAAAAGTAATAGTACCAACAACTCCAGAAACTTGAATTGCACCCATCGCCAAAAATATTAAACTTGCATTAGAGGATATTCTGCTTGCATCAATTAATAATTGTCTTCTAGCTTGTTTCCATATCATTCTTATTTGTGATTGAGCTGCTTTATTACCTAATAATACTTCATTAAACAACCAAAATAAATTAATTGATCGAACATGTGAAATAATAAAATTCCAAAAATCCTGAATAGGATTATCAGACCCGGCAAAAGGATTAAATTGTACCGGAATAGAATAATAATTTGTATCAGTTAAATTCAATCCTAAATATTGAATTGTATAACATAATTCATGTCCGTATATTAGAATATCATTATCGGATAATTCGTTAAATAATCTTAATGTATTATTGTTAAGGTTGTTGCATGAATTATATAAATAATTAAACATATCCAGAAACTTGTTAACTAAATAATTCCTTTGTATATGAAGACAAAGTTCGTTATATTCATTATATTTTGAATTATTAAATTTTATTATCATTTCCAGTAAAGATTTTAACAATTCATATAATAATATTCTGTCATTATTAGTAGTATTATTTGTAATATTCCTTTCTTTTAAAGTATAATCAACATATATATTTTGTATTTCATGATAATTATCAGAAAATACTCCAGGATTATTTTCATTTTTTTTACTCAAAATAGCTTCAGGTTGTAATCTTGCAGCAGATGCATTAATTTTAGTAAAAGAGCCAGCGTTAGCCCTATTTTTCGTAATTAATTGATTCTTATCGAAATTATTGTTTAGGTAATGAAAAAACCTGGAATATTTACAGAAATTACCTAATAATTCATTACTTGCTGGCATTGATTATATTATACAATGAACGATACAGAATAATCAAGTACAGCAATATTTCATTTGACAAACGGTTTAATATATAATAATATAATATAAACGGAGGTTAAAATGTCTGACGAAAATAGCATTTTTAATGAAATACTCACTGAACTTCATGATGTAGGTGATAAACTTCTTGATAACAAGGGAGTTATTAAAGATTTTACAAATAAAATTATGGAGGATTACCGTAATCTGGCATTAGATAATCTATCACAGGTAGACGAAATAATAAAAGGACACACAAATGCAATAGTCGAACAAGAGCAAAAACGCCGGCAGGCGGTTAAAGAAACCACAAAAATCGAAGAAGAAAGAAATGAAGTTTTAAAAGAATCAATAGAACTTGAAAGTGAATTAATTGAAACACAAAAAAAACGTGAAACAGAAACTAAAATATTATCTGAGAGCAGCTTGGACAATTTGAAAAATGTCAGCAAAGCTACTCTTGATGCTTACGAATCTATTTCAAGATCAATTCTGGATATAAAACGCAGAGAGGTAGAAGAAAAAAAAGAGCTATTAAACAAGGAATTGGAAAATATCATCAGCACGCTAAACAAGGAAAGAGAAAAAAGATTAATTGAAGCAGGATTTGCAATTGATAACAATGCCCGAAGTCTTGAAGCACAATTAGAGGCAGCCCGTAATATAGGTGATCAAGCCTTAGCATACCAATTAGAAAGACAAATACTGGAAAAAGAAATAAACGATGAATTTGACAGATTGGCAGAAGAAGCAAATAAAGAGGCTGCACAGAAAAAAGCAAAGCTGGAATATGATGTAGCAAAACAGGAACATGCAAATAAAATTATTAACGCTGTAACATCTTCTGCGCTGGCAATAGTACAGGCTTTTAAATCAGCAGGTAACCCAATACTTGGTGCAGTTTTTGCAGGATTAACAGGAGCCGCAACTGCTGTTCAGCTTGCAGCAATTAAAAACAATCCGCCTAAAATGCCGTCTTTTTCTGCTGGCGGAATAGTTCCAGGTTCAAGTTTTACAGGAGATAAAGTAATTGGGAATTTAAATTCAAGGGAAGGTGTATTTACCCTGGAAGACCAAAAATACTTTTTTTATCAGATACAGGGGCGTAAATTAGGCGGCGGTGCGACTAACACAACAATAATTGTTCAGCTTGATGGACGCGAAATAGCAAAAAATACAGTAAATCTTGTAAACGATGGGTTTTATACCATTAAAGCAAGGGCTATAAGATAATCATAAGAATGGCGCTAATAATGTTTCAATTGTTTTTTTCATTAAAGATTGTATTATTTACATACGTAATATCTGATGAATTTAATTCTGGGTAAAAATAATTACTGATAGTACAATTATTATGAAATTCCCATGTTGTCGAAAACAACGGTGGAATTCTTGGATTGTTTTTTGATATAAAACTTGGTTCACCATATTTTTCTGTTAATAAATCATTAATTTTATTATACTTTTCAAATAGTTTGCTTTTATTTTTAAAACTTATATAAACAATATAAAACCTATCATTATAAAAAAGCAAATCCAACCAAACCTCTTCATCCATAAATATACCGTATGCAGTAATACTATTTTCAGTCAAATGCATAATAAATTCTTTTTCTCTTAAAATTGATGCCGCTGTAGATATATTTTCTCCCCATGTTATATCGAAGAAACCGTCAAGATCCATTTTTATGGGTTTCGTCTCACATCCAGTTAAAACAATTAAAAAAGCAGCAATTCCTAAAATCAACAAATATTTAATTTTCTTTTTCATCGTAAATCTCCTCATGTTTATTTTTCATCATTTTCCCAATTCAATGTTTCTATCAGCCTGTCGGTTAATTTACCAACAAGTGTTCCAAGTGCCCTGCCTATATTCTTTGCTATTACATCTTCTCTCAAGCCTCTGGTTAGCTTTCTTGCCGCTACATTGTTTACGCTCCAATTTATTAAAAATGAAGCAGCCCATCCAGATACATCTTGAGTAAATTTATTCCAATCTCCTGTCTTTATTAAATCGTTGATTATAGGAGTCCAATCTACAACAATTTTAATTCCTTCAATAACAAGACCTATTTTTCTAAATTTTTTGGCATAAAAAGTCAATGAAATAACAGGTCCCCAATCACTTATTGTTTTTAACACAATATCGAATTGGTTTTCTGACATATCCTGTCCAATTTGTAATTGAGCAAGCTTTTGAAATCCTTTATTAAAAATATTCTGTATTCTTTCACATATATATTCTGCGATTTTTAACTTAATTTCTTCTAGTTTTTTCAGTTGTTCTCCAAAATCCTCTATATTCTTCCTTTGGAATCTAAGAAATTTTATATATGGATCATCATCTACATCCCGCATTGTTCCCCCAGTTCTCTAATAATGTTTAATTATTTTTCTTTAAAGATTGTATTATTTTCATATCTAAAAGTTAATGAATTTATTTCTGGAATAAAATAAGTAATGATATTGCAATTGTTATTAAATTCCCAGGTTTTCTTTAACCAAAATGAACGATCTCTTGATGTAAAACTCGGTTTACCATATTTTTCTTCTAATAAATCAGTTATTTTATTATACATTTCAAACAGATTGCTTTTATTTACAAATCTAATAGAAGTAGAATAAAATCTATCATTGCGAAAACGTAAATTTAGCCAAGCCTCTTCATTCATAAATATACCTATAGCATCAATACCAAATTCATCCAAATGCATCCTAAATTCTTTCTCTCTTAAAATTGATGCCGCTGTAGATATATTTTCTCCTCATGTTATATCGAAGAAACCGTCAAGAGCCATATTTATTGGTTTTGTCTCACATCCAGTTAAAACAATTAAAAAAGCAGCAATTCCTAAAATCAACAAATATTTAATTTTCTTTTTCATCGTAAATCTCCTTATGTTTATTTTTACACAATCGTCCCCAACTCTTTAAATACCTGCTCTCTTTCCGCGTAATCTTGCTTTGTGTATAACTGCATTCCCGCAGATTTTAATTTATTTTGGAAATATTCAGAAAAATCAGGGGGAAGATGTTCCAGGGCTTTTGGGTCGTATTTTTCATAAAAATCCAGACTTAAAGAATTTGCCAATTTAATCATAGGTTCTGGTATAGATTTTATATGTTTGGATAATTTTTTTACACCGATTTTCTTTACGATATAAGGCGCTTCATAAGTACCCAAAATATCTATGTCCGGCAAATATGGAATTTTTCTTGTTTTTCCGGTAATAACTTCATCTATAAAAAAGTTGTATTTTGTCTGAAACGAAGGTGTTACATTAGAAAAATATTCGTCTTTCATTTCATTGTATATTTTGGAATTCAAATTATATAATAATTTATTGGAACCTATCCAGGTCATGCCTATTAATGGGTAAACTACCTGAACATCATAAACTTTGCTCATAGAACAATCTAAAACTGCAGAAGATAATCCTAGCATATAATATATAGTTTCTATACTGTCTGTCATTAATCTTCCGTCTGCGGCTAAACTGATATTATTTTTATCTGCAAATAATAAAGATCCTAAATTATAATAACCGATAGGATAATGCGGAAATAAACATTCTCGTGCATTTGTAATTACCGAATTAGCGCCTAATTTTTTTGATATTGTGCTATCAACACGAAGAAAATTTCCTTCTTCTTTTTTCTCTGTTTCAAATTCTATTGAATACGGCACAAGTTCTGGACACATTATTCTGAGTAAAGTTGAATCTGTCCCTCCGGAAAAATTAAGTACCCAATTAGATCTGGGCTGTCTTTCATTATCTTCTCTTGCATGCTCTGCATGGACATCATTGGTATTAACTATAGATTTAATTTGTTCCAGAGTATTTTTACCTACATCAAAAGCAAAATAAATGCTGTTATATTTCTCTAATACCAATGCGCTTACTGTAATTGCAATCATATCATTATTTATAATTACCGGGAAAGCAGATGTTGCAAAAAATTCAAAATTAGATTTAATGCCTTCTATATTGTCAGCTATTTGAATTGAAAAACCATAATCATTTATATCTGGATTGCTTGCAATAAGACTTGTTTTTTTTAAACTTCTTGTCTTTCTATATTCATTATTTACATTCATATTTTACTCCTTATGCATTTGCCCAGTATAAAGACATAACATTATAAACCCTTGTTTGAATTGAACCTGGTATACCTCTAAGATTACAGGTTACTGTAAGTTCAGCACATATCTTATAAACCAATATTTTTCCTGATGGAATTGTACCTGTTGGCTGATTACCTGTAATATTTATTGCTACATGTGTATTCATAAAATCAAAATTTTGAACAAAATTAACTTCAGGATTAATTAAATATTCTTCATCTCTGGTAAACCAGTAATTATCAATAATATTTAATGAATAATTCCACTCAATTATACCCATAGAATTTACCGGTACATGAGAAGCGCTAGGGTCAACTGAATTTCCAATATTTATGGTTATATTACCCCAATCTACAGATAATGAAGAAGCCTTTGTCGGCGGATATAATAAATGAAAAATTAAACTTTGATAAATATTTTCTGTTGATGCTATCTGGGTTGCGCTTTTATTTGCTTCTGTTATAATATCATTATTAAAACTTCTGGTATTTGCGCTAAGAGCGCTATCTGCCTGTGTTGAATGCTGTACTGATACAGGCATTGTAGTAGTACCATTGACTTCAAGCCTTCGCCGTGAGCTTAATAATCTGTGATCTATATAAGTATTGTCATTTCCTCTCCCATAAAATCTTCTTACTCCCGTAGGATCTTCTATATCAATCTGCCCGGCAGCTACTTTACCAAATTCGTCTAATGCAGCAACCCCGTTAGCAACACCTCTCTCAGCCTTTTTTATTGTAATATTTGCCAAATCATCTGTATATTTTTTTGCGCTTGCAAGCGTGTTTTTATCGCCTTTTATTCTATCCTGCTTTTCTTTGGCATCTATTGCATCCTGAGCAGACTTGGTACGGAACGGTGAACCTTCGCCGCTTCTCCAGTCTTCGAATAATTCCCGGATACTCCTTTTCCCATCAGCGGATAATTGGATAATGTCGTCATTTTTAAAACCTTCAGCATTGTTGATAAAAACAATCTCGCCTCCTTTGGGTATTATTTCCTTTACATTTTCGTAGTTATAAATTTCGTATCTTTGTCCTATAACATTTGCCATTTTTTAGCCTCCTCTTTCCACACGTCACTTACCTCTCTTACTCTTACATCAATTGTTGATATGCCTGTCTGAGTGTCAAGATCGACACGCAAGATTTGACATCGTACTTTATCGGCAAATTTACGGCTGCCAATATTTTCTTTCTCATCGTTTATCAAAGCAATATATTCACTGGTATTGCCCAGTGCTATTGTTTTTTCTCTTTTTGCATCATCTATTAGACGAATTAAACTGCGTTGTTGTTTGGTATATTCTTTCCCCGGGATACGAAAATCAATATGCCTGATATCATACACGCGAAGATTAAACCATTTTTCACCATGTAATTTAATGTTTTTAATAACAGGACGTAATTTTATAAAATCTTCCAGCAATAAATTGCTTTTAAACTCTGCGCCTTCTTCATCAGCCAGCAAAGTATTGGAAGTCCATTCTTTTTCTACACGGTATTTATCCAGTATATCCATACGTTTTAAAGTGTCGATCCAGTGTCTGCCGGAGTTTTCCACGTAATTATGACGGTATTCTATATTAGTATGAGTGCCATACAGTTCTGCATTCCAGTCAATTTCAATTTCATTTAAATTAAGTATTTCAAAACAATGGATATCAGGATCCTCTTTCCGATTAGGATTATCCAGCCTTGCTGTGTATTTATTTTCATAAACCTGAAACTGAAAACCAATCGCGCAGCCGCTCTGTATTTTTTCTATAGCTTCGTATACCGTAACGGGGTTGTCAAAAAGAATTCCCATTTCATAATAATTAAGAGGGGCTAATTCTTTATCAATTTCAAGAATATCTTCTTGTTCGTAATATCTGTCACCATCTATTGGAACATCTGAATATTCATATAAAATATCTTTTATAATTTCCAGCGGAGTTAATTTATTATTAAATACACCATCCATACGGACTTCATTCATTTGATTTGTACGTTCAATCCCCTGTTTTGCAATATCCCATCGTAGAGTTATGATTCCATTATCTAAAAAATTTACTATATCTCCCGGCGGAGGTTCATCTTCTATTTCAAGTCCTTCTTTCCATCCATCCCAATCTTCAAAATCAGGATTACCGCTAGCGGTACTGCGGTAAATCGTTGTCCAGCCATCAACAGATATTGTATCTCCTGTTTCACCGTTAGGGTCTGCAATTTTTCCGCTGGTCATTTTTACCTGAATACGATCCACTCTTGTAATTTCACTGGAAAACCGAAAACGGTATTGCTCTAAATAACCATCTTCATCTTTAGGCTCATTATCCTTTGCAAATATTTGTTTTCCATGAAGACAAACACCGGGAACCCCAAAGCAGCTGCCATAGGCTTCCTGCATATCTCTGTCAATAAGGTTATCATCAATATGCGGATATTTTTTATCATCAAATTTTTGGTCAGGTATTTTTGCAGAAAGCCGTTCTCTTTTATCTTTAAGATGAAAATCGGCTTTTTCCAGATTTACGGAAATATTCGCGATATAATATTGCGCAACAAGTTTTAAAATCAACGGTAAAACATCTTCTTTTGCATCATCACGAACAGCGATAAACAAATTAAATTCATTACCAAAAAGATTTTCTACATCATCAAATTGTCCGTTTGTGTTATCAATAGAAATAGTAGCGCTGTTAAATTTCATTTTATCGTAAGTAAAAACATCCGCGCTTTGTTCTGCTTTTAATCCGGATAAAAGACCCGGACGGTACATCCTTTCATTCAGTAAAACAGGACTGCTGTTTGTAAACCCGTACAAAACACCATATCTATGTGAAATATATATATAAGGACTGCTCCAATTTTCAAACCGCACATATATTATGGAACGTGCATTAACATAACCGCGTTTATTTCCCGGCATTGTACGTAAATCATCCAGAGAATCAAACAAATTATATTCTCTTTGGTCTATTATAACATTACTGATATTTATTACAGTTCTATTGAATGTGTCTTCCATAAATGGAAGTAACTCACCCACAGCATACAGACAAAAGCACCATATTCCAGGCTCTACAGCGGTAAAAGCCGATTTAATAGGCTGAGTATACTCGATTTCTGCAAATGACACTAATTCTTTCACTTGTTACCAAAACCTCCATATTTTTACATGACCTGATGATATGGGGGGAAAAGGCATGCTAGGACGAGGAATTGTTGAATGCCTGTTAATTTCATATAAACGACTAAAATTAGCATTAATTTCTAGATATCTTCCTGCTGCTCCGCCTAGTCCTCCAAAGGATTCTACCGCATTATCTCCAGGTTGACCTCTTTCACTATCATTAAAATTAATAGCATAACCACCTCCGCTATTAATAAAAAAACCACCAACTCCACGTTTGCCGCCAATCGCTGTTACAATACCTTCAATACGGCTATGTCCTCCTGCTCCTCCTCCTCCTCCATTTGGATAACGTAAACCTGAAAGAATCCGCCCATCTTGACCTTTTCCGCCATCTTGTCCTAATGAAATTCTTTTAAATCCGCCATTCCAAAAAAAAGTTCCTGTAATAGCAGTTACTATTTCTCCATCTTGACCTTCTCCGCTAGAAATATTATTATCCTCTGAGTGACCAAAACCACCTTTTCCACCATTACCACCTTGAATATCATAACGATATGCTCCGGCAGGCAATAAAACTTGCTCATTATGTCTTGGGGTTCCAGTCCAATTTACTTCTGTTAAAAAACCACCAGTTTCTGGTATTTTTTGTTTTCTGTTAACAAACTCCATCGCATTAAAACTATCCAGAATAACTTTTCCATTATAACGACCATCAACAAAGAAAAATTTCGCAATTACCCTGTCATTATTAAAATAAAAACCGCCCTTATCAGCTGACCATGTGCCTGGCTGAGTACTATAAACAAAAGAACATGTATCACCTTCTTCTGATGCCTTAGCATGAATGTAGTTAACAACATTATTAGTAAGAGAACCTGTCGGTGTTTCATCAGTTTCAATATTGTAAATAATATGATTGATCGCTAAGCAGCTTTCTTTTTTTATTACAGGTTCTCCATGATCATTAATATCCGCAAGTTCCAACATAATAAACCCGCGCCCTTGTGTCTGCACAAGGGATATAAGAATCCTCCAGTCATTAAAATTTGCTTCTTTTTCATTTGGTATTTCTACTTTTACACCCATCTACCTTGCCTCCTGCCATGACAATGAACTGCTGTAATAAAACCCGTTTTCGTTACGTTTAGGCAGCGAAACATCGCTGACATTAAGCGTTGAATACATTGGGGGAAACTCCTCCCTTGCATCAGGATACGGGTCTATAATATGCGGTTCAATATTTAAAACCGCATCAACATACTCTGTAATGATCTTTTTTTCTTCTGTTGATATCCGCGGGAAACTGGCAGAAAAACTGTTCAAAGTTTTACGTCTGACTCCGAAAACCTGACCGCCAAAGGAGCGGGAACTTTCGCTAAAAAGAATTTTTCCTGTTTCAGGTCCTGCTTCAAATCTTGGCAATAAAGTTTTGCATCCCAAAAACAAATAACCAAGATATAAATTTTCCGTACTTTCTAAAATAAGTTTAAAACCATTAATAAAAAGAATTTCATCAAAATTAAAAATAGTTATTTTATCATTTATTAGACCTGAGCATGATCCTTCCTGCGTTGTTAATTCATAACGGAAAGCATTTGTATACCCGATACAAAGTGAATCAACAAGAACAGAATTGATACCATAATCCCCGGTTATTTTAATATTATTCTTTGAAAATATCGCTGTAAGTTCAAGCATAGGATCATAAATATTGTACAAACTGGAGCCTACAACAGGATCATCTCCTGATAATTCGGCTTGTTCATTTTTATAATAAATATTCATCTGATAGCCCTCGCTTTAATAGTATAAAACCCATCATTAACCAGTTCAACAGTGCTTTTTGCAATTTCTCTGCTGTCAAGCATAACAACCAAGGTCGCATTCATAGTCCCGCCGCTTAGTTTACGTCCCTGAATTTGGTCAAAGAGATATTCCTGATCATCAAGGGTAAATACGCCCTCACGGGAGTTTAGCATGGCAGGGACTCTGTCGCCTGAAAAGCTGATACCGGGGACGATGCCGCCGGTGGCAAAACTGGGTTTTGAAGACGCTACCTTTCCAATGCCAATCGCACCGGTAAGAGCGGCAAAACCAATTGCTTTAAGGTTCAAAGGCCACGGGCTGCCAGCTAAAGCCGTAACAATAGATTGAGCCGCTGATGCAATAGCGGCATTTAACTTAATTCTCCATTCTACAATTGCTTGTTCCTCTGCAAGCTCTTTTTCCCTTTCTGCCATTGCTTCATTAAGCTCTGTTTGTTGTGCAGCATATTCTTCTTCTATCTGGTGTCTTTGTAATGCTCTTTGCGCTTGATAGATTAATACTTCGTCTCCGGTCCTTTTTGCTTTTTCCAGGTCTTCTTCATACTGCGCTTCGGTCGCTGCTGATACGAAGCCGAGAAAGTGCAGCTGCGCTTGCATTTCTTCATTTATGAGAGCTATCTTTTCTTGGTGATATTCCTTTAGATTATCTATATCATCTTTTAATCTATCCTTTTTTGCTTTACTGGAACTATTTATCATTGATTCAAAAATATTGCCAAAAAATTTGCCTATTTCAGCAGCATTATCTTTTATTGCATTTTTTAAATCATTTAACACCGGACTGTTTTTTAATCGTTTAAAAACAGAATTATTTGCTTCCACAGTTTTTTCTGACCAATCTATAATTGCTTTTCTCATTTCTTCTTTAACTTCTTCATTTGCTTCTTGCCATTCATCCGTTTCTATCACTAAATTATAAATCAATTTACTTATTTCTTTCTCTTTTTTATCTTTATCAAGTTTATTATTTTTAAGGATTTTCATTATTTCTTTTTCTTTGTTTTTATCTTTTTCTTCATTTTTATATATATTATCAAAATAATATTTTAATGAATCATTAAGCGCTGAACTCTCTTCTGTTTTTAAATCAAGCATATTTTTAATATCAATAAATTGACGCAATAATATTTCATCTCGTTCTTTTTGTACAGTCTTTGATTCGGAAGATGTTGATTGTAAATTATTTGGAATTATACAGGCTATTTCTTCAAGTCTTGCCAATTTGTCAGTTAAATCCTGAACTACAAGCACCATAGCTTTTAAAGCGGCATTTGTTTCTAAATAATTATTAACTACATCCATATCTATCCTCCAAAAATAATTGCTCGCTTTTTCTACTATCTAAATTCTGCTCTCCAAAATCTGGTATTATATATATATGTTCCTGCTCTTTTTCCATTTCTATCATAAAAACGAATAAAATCTTTATACCGCCAATTTGATTCTTCAGAGGAAGAAAGACGAAGACGAACATTGGAACCTATAACTATAATAACATTATCTATACCAATACGAAATGCATCATTTCCTACATAACGAACACTTTCAGAAATGACAATGTTTTTTATCCCTCTGTTATAAAACGCCATATCTCCTATAGATGTAACACTGTTACCAATAATAATACTATTAATACTGATGTATTTAAAAAAACCGCCAAAAGAATTCCTGCGAATATTTACAATCGGCTCATCCCAAACGGTATCAATAACAATAGAACCTCCTTTACCATTATAACTGTATATATGACCTTTTTCCATTGTGATAGCATTGTATAATTCCCATTCATCTCCGGACAAAGCCCTGAGCCGCAGAATCCCTGTTTGCTCTCCAATTTGTGTTCGTAAAATAGATGCTAATTCTGCTTCGCTGGCATTCGAAGTATGTGAACTATAGTTGTCTATCCTTGCAATCCGTATCATTAATTTTTCAGAAATATCATCAATATTAATATTTGCAATGCTCACTGTTTGTTTATTATCATCAAGAAAAAATATCTCTGGTTTTTTGTCTAGTCCAAATCTCCAGGCACTTCCTGTTGAAAAAGTTTTGCTTCCAATTACTTTATTTTTTTCATTTAACAATTCAATAGTAATATTAAACACATGTCCCATTGTTTTAAACGGATCCAAGTTGGTAATACTTTGCTGCGGCCAGTTAGCAAGCCCCCAAGCATTTTTTCTGCCTGTAGCTTCCAGGCTAGTGTATATTGTTTGCAAGGCTCTTTCCACCGAATAAGCCCAAGGATATGAGCAGCGTAAATTAGTATGTACATTAAAAGTTGCAGTTTCATTCTCGTAATCATGCACGCCTTGTTCAATTTCCGTAGAATAAAACAAAGTATACGCAAGAGCGGTGTCCTTAAATAAATCACTAAAATACTGCTCTGTTTCTGTAAGCCGCTCTATCCACTCCCTCCGCCATTGTATATCATTACGGACTGCTGCACCCATATTTTCGTTGGTTATATTAGCGCTTACCGTAGACGACCTATTAACCGCCTCCAGCAATCTCGGATCCAAAGCCGCTGCCTGATAATAATAACTTAATGCCGCAACTTCCGTTCCCTGTCTTTGCGCTGTTATCCCCCTTGCAAGCGCTGCCTCTGCTTGTACTTGTGTAGGGACAGATTTTTTTAGCTCTGCAAGTCCTGCCTCTGTCAGCGTTACTCCTAGCTGTTCAAGCAGCTCGGCAGAAGCCTCCTTTACAGAAGAAAGGTTTTCCAGCGATTGTGCAGTTGCTGCTCTTGGCGGGAAAGAAGCTTTACGTTCGCCTGTTTCTACATCTGATACAGAAAGTTCCAGCATATAGGTGTTTGCCGTTCTGTTTACTGTTCCTGTTAAAATAAAACGTGCATTTGTTAATTTGCCAATACTTATAAAATCTTCATCTGAATAGTACCCTGATAAAGATTTTGTCTGCTCTGCAAGTATTGTTTCCAAATTTTGCCGGTCAATTATAGTCATTGCGGAGTATTTGTTAAAATCACCCGTAATGGAACCTTGAATTAAAGAGAGTATCCATTGTTCGTTAGGCGCAAGTCCTCGTCCTGCAGGTTCAAGAACCGCAATAGTTATTCCTTTACCGCCGTCTCCTGTGAACATAGGTTGTGCAGGCTGGGTATTTTGGGACGGAGTTGAAACGCAGGTGAGGAACGGCAGGAGAAGAGACAATAGAAAAATATAGGCTATCCTTTTCATACTACCTCCTTTTCATCCTTGCGTTTTTTTCTATGCTTTTTTTGTTTTTATAGTCTTCAAACAACGCCCATGCGCGTATGTCTATATCACGCATATTGTGATCTGTAAAAACTCCGCGAATATGATCATGGGGGTTGTCTTTTCCGTTTTCTGCAAGGATAGCCGCTTCCAGCAATTGGTCATCAGATATTTTCTTTATGTCAGAAATATCGTTCCCGTGAGCCCATGCTGTAAGAAAACCAAAAGTGTCTTCCGGCAGGATAAAACCCATAAATAATTCCAAATCATCAATTTGTTTTTTTACTTCCAGCTGCTGCTGTTTGGACCAGCTTTCGCCATGTTGTTTTACATTTTCTATTATTTCTTCCAGTTCTTTCCGTTTGTCTTTAATTACAAAATCATATATTCCTACAAGGGCTGCTATTTCATCAAATACCGGTTTATTCATTACCGCGCGGATAAGTTTTTCCTGATAATTACGCAGTTCAATTAACTGCTGGCGCGAGGGCATACTATCAGTTTCCTTGCGGTCTATGTTGCTGAAATTTCCCAGCGCCAGAATTTGCGTGGCATTTAAACAGCGCAGTTCGCACCAAACAGGTGTTCCGTTGAATGGAACAGGAACTAGATGAAACATTGCCCCCCGGATAATTTCCAGGGGGTTGTAACCCTGCGGCAAAACAGTTTTTCCGCCGTTTTGTGTTTTTTCGCTGAGTACCTTTTCTATTAAAACGCGCACTTGTTTTTCGTTCATTAAATATCTTCTATATGCAGGGCATCATATTGATCCCATGTGTACTGCGGAACCAAAAACGAAGGGCTTGTTTTACCATGTTCGTCTCTGGGTTCTGTTGCTTTAATGTTATAGCTGTAATTTGCCCATGCCTTTGCTTCGGCAGGTACATCGCCCTCGCTGCCCGTGCAGTTTGGGAAAATACGCCGTTCCATAGCGGTTATCTGATCCATTGTACTTGTTCCATGTCCGTACAACGGAAGGAATATTTCGCATGTAAATGACGGACTTGCCCTAAATTCCGAATTCGGGATAATATACAAACTTGGGGTATTGGCTGTACCCGGTATCAATTCACCGCCCTGAATCATATTGGTTAATTCATCATCTTTGAATTTGGTTGCAAGCGCGAAATTTACTCCAAGTATATTTCCGGGCAGTACCATGCGGGTAACTGTACCGCGATTACCTTCAAGATCGATCTGCTCGTCTTCCCTTCTGTCGTAGGCAAATCCGTATGAGATATCATGATCATCAAAGTCTTTTACCCAATAACATCCAAACCCTCCGTGTTTACGGCATTGCCCAAAATCCAGAGCCCCTGCAAGTTCACCTTTAATCTGGATTTCTGTCTTAAAAATGATAATTTCCGGATGCCGAGGTATTTCCACTTTCTCTACAACGGATGCTTTAAACAACAACCGCTTTGTTTTAGGATCAACGCCGAATTCAACGCCGGGAAAACCTGAGGCATTCAGCGCCGCTGCTGCATTTTCAGGTGTAAGATTAGCCGGTGTGTAATTGTTGAAATCAACAGTATCTTTCACCCAGTCTCCATTGTTAAGCTTTACACTCAATTCTGCCTTGTTTTGTGCATCAAGCACATTAGTAATGTCAATGATGCCTGTAAAACCAAGCGTCCTTTCTGCGGTAGCTGCTGTCCGGTTACTGTCGGGATTGTTCCGTTTGATCCGCCTGGCAAATGCCGCAAATCGTCCATATACTTCTTTGTTTTCTATCATCTGTTTTCTCCTTGTTATTTGTTCCGCTTATAGCGGTATTTCACTAAATTAACCTGCGGGGATACTCAAATACCCGCTCCATCGAAATAGTCTGATTTTCCTTATCTTCCTCAATCCCGGACCATTCATTCCGTCCGCGTTCCATATACCCGTTTATCAGTTTTCTTTTTAAAAGCCGGGTTAGTTCGTTTGTTATATATTGTTCCAGTAATTCAAAAGAGCCGTGTTCCGCAAAGGCTTTTACCCTTATACGTACGGTTTCGCTGTCTTTCTCCCTGTCTTTTTCCGATTCTGGCTTAACTACCGCATAAGGCGTTAATGGCGCCTGCATATCATCAGCATATAATACAACATTGGGGATGGAGCCTTCACGCAGCCGGTTAATTATGTCATTTACCATGGTTACCTCCTGTGTTTATACCGGAATTTTACCATATTTTGCGTTTTTAGCAAGAAGAATTTTAACAATAAAAGTATTTTTTTAGCCCCGCCCCTTGACTGACAGCCATTAAAACATTATCTTATAAATATAAACCCTAAAGGAGAAAAACATGAAAAAAGCAATTAGTATTATATTTATTACGGCAATTTTATTTGCATCTACCGGTTGTACAACAAGTTATCACATTCAAACTTTTTCTAATGATGTAGAAACATTAACTTCCAGAACGGTAGATTCAATAAATGCAGAAGGAAAAGTCACTCAAAAAATAGTATACGAAGGCAAATTCAGAGCATCTGATTATGAAACAGCAATGCAAATGGCAAAAGAAGCTGGCTTCACAAAAGTGCTGTCGATAGAATACGGTACCTCTCTCTATCTTGGTTTCATTGGATTAAAATGGGTAGAAATACGCTGCGTAAGAGACGCAGAAGAAACAGAGAGCCAATAAAAACTGTAACTACCTGGACTATTTCATTTATATTTGAATGATAAAAACTCTCCCTAATTATCCACCCGATAAGCAACATTAAACCCCGAACTGCCGGAATAAATTATATTTCCGCTTATTCTGTAGGCGACATTGTAGCCGCTGGAACCGGAATATATTCTGGTGCCGCCGGAATATTCCTCGCTTAAGAGAATATCTAAAATTAATTCGCAGCCTGTAAGAGATAAAACAACCAATGAAAGAACAATTATAGTCAGCAGTTTTTTCATTATAAACCTCCTTACTTATAAGCTAATAACAAACCAACTATATGTCAAGTTTCATATTTTTAACAAAAAAAAAGCAGATTAACACAGGTTTTATCAAAAACCCATATTAATCTGCCGTTAAGAAGCGACGGTTATTCCTAATTCCCCTTAGGCAACGTAATCCCCATCTTGTCTGCAAGTTCTTTAACTTTTGCAAGCGCATGATCAATCTGGCTCTTATTGTGACAGCTTGTCAGACAGAAACGCAGACGCGCTTTGTTTACCGGAACTGCGGGATACACAGCAGGCGGAACAAATATGCCGTTTTCAAAGAGAGCCTCAGATAATGCGAATGCGTCGGAATCGCCGCCGACAAGAACAGGAGCAATCGGACTTTCTGAAGCCATGCAAATGTTAAGATTGTATTCTTTTGCTTTGGCAACAAAGTAATGAACATTTTCCTGAAGCTGTTTTACAAGCGAATTATCTTTTCTTATAACACGAATTGCTTCAAGAGACGCTGCTGCAAGAGCGGGGCTAAGACCGACAGAAAAAACAAAACCTGGCAGTGAATATCTTAAATATTCAATAAGCGATTTTTTTCCGGCAAGAAAACCGCCGCAGGTGCCAAGACCTTTGGACAATGTGCCCATTTTAATGTCAATATCACCCGGTTTAAGATTAAAATAATCATCAACACCGCCGCCGTCTTTTCCGATAACGCAGCTTGAATGAGCTTCGTCTACCATGAGGAACAGTCCGAATTCTTTTTTAAGCTTTACAAATTCGGGAACAGGCGCGATATCGCCGTCCATGCTGTATACACCTTCGATAATAAGCAGAACTTTTTCGAATTTATTGCGCAAAGATGAAAGAATTGCCCTTGCTGTTTTATAATCATTGTGAGGGAACAGCCTGCTTGTAGCGCGGCTTAATTGAATACCCTGGCTAACAGAGTTATGCGACAATACATCGTATAAAATTAAATCCTTGTCGCTGCAGAAATTACCTACAAAAGTAACATTCGTAGAGTGACCGCCAACAAGAACAATCGCATCTTCCGTGTTTTTCCATGCCGCAATTTCTTTTTCAAGTTCTTCGTGTATTGTTTTTTCGCCGGCAAGCAAACGGCTTCCGCTCGCGGATGTGCCAAGTTCCTGTACGGCTTTAATCGCAGCCTGAGAAACCTGCGGATGACCGCTTAACCCCAGATAATTGTAGGAACCAAAGTTTAATACTTCTTTTCCGTAAACTATTGACGTGTCACGCAATGTGCTGTCATGAGGAATAAAATACGGATTTTTCGCGTCTTTAAGAGTTTCAAAACGCGCCTTAAACGCTTTGTATTCCGGAGTATCATCAAAGTTGGTTACAGGTTTTACATCGGTATTTGCGGCATTGTTTCTTTGCGCAGGCAATGTGCCGGAAAGTTTTTCGAGCAGCAGAGTGCTTACCTCATTTGCGGTTCTGCATTTGTAGTAATCTGCTTCTTCTATTAATACTCCGAATCTTGTTTCTGCCATTACAAGCAAACCAAGACTGTCAAGACTGTCGCCGCCCAGATCATCGATAAAGCGCATATCATAGCCGATTTTATCGACAGTTGTATCCAGAACTTCCGCGAAACATTTTACTACCTGTTCGCGAATCTGCAGGAACTGTTCGCTGTTACCGTCTGCTTTAATTTCTGCAGCAGCAGCGCTTGCCGCGCCGGGGTGCACCCCTTTTGCTTTTACGTTTAAATCAAGTTCTGTAACAGGGAACCTCTTGGTTTCGATTAATTCTTTTAATTTTTGACGGCGTACCTTAAAACCATTTGCAAGCGGCATGGGTTCATTTGCTACATATAATTGTTTAATCTGTTTCATAACAGGAAGCTGCGCATTAACAGCAACAACGCTGCCTGCAATATCGGTGTACTTATCGCTTGTTACACCTTCCTGAAGTTCAACGACCAGCGCAATATCATCATTACCTTTATTGTTAATGCCAAGAATACAGTATCTGCCGACAAAAGCCATGTTATCGAACATATCTTCAAGTTCATCAGGATAAATATTTTCTCCCGATTCGTTAAGAATAACTTCCTTGCACCTGCCTTCGATAACAAGAGAGCCTTTTTCAAAATGCGCAATGTCACCGGTATGCAGCCAGCCGTCTTTGTCAACATCGGCAGATGTAAGTTTTCCGTTTTTCATAAGCCCGATATGCATAGACTCTCCTTTTAAAAGGAGTTCTCCTGTCTGCGCTTCTTTTCCGTCCGGATCAACAATTTTGCCTCTAAAGCCCTGCATAAGCGGACCTGTCGTTCCGTTAATCCTGTTAATAAATTTTGTACCGGGTTCAAATGCGATAATACCGCATTCGGTCATCCCGTAACCGATTGTCGCAACATGGCCAAGACCGTTAATAAACTTAAGCGAGTCTGTGGGAACATGAGTGCCGCCGACACAAATCCAGTGGAAAGTGTCGCCAAAAAGTTTTTTTACAATTGGCTTTGTTATTTTTCTTCTTACAAAAACATCTCCCGCTTTGGGAGCAATCTTTTGTACAAAAAGACCAATCTTTAAAAGAAGCTTAACCAGTTTTTCTTTTTTGGGTTCTTCATTGCGAATCTTCCGCATTACGCCGTTCTTTAAATTGTTGATAAGCAGCGGAACCGATACCATGTGAGTTACGCCGATCTTCTGACAAGCGCCCTGAATTGATGCCGGGGTCCTGTCTTTCATGAATACGATAGTTGTATTCAGACACGGATAGGCAATACACAATGTGATAAAACCAAGAATATGGTGCATTGGTAAAAACGCAAGAGCTTTTACAAGTGTAGGCGCGGAAACAATGCGCTTATCCTTAAGGAAAGCATGGTAAAAGCCTTCCAGCTGCCAGGAAATCGCGTTTCCGTTAAAAACAATAACTTTTGATGTAGCGGTTGTTCCTGATGTGCAAAGAGCCAGCTGATCCGCCCATTGAGGCGCAAATACTGCCGGCTGATTTACGGATTTCAGTTCGTTAACAGGAATCTGTATAACATTGTTTTTTAGCGCAAGATTTTCCCTGCCTAAAATTGTTTTTGCCCCCGAGCTTTCGATAATGTAGTCAATCATTTCTTCCTTATGATTGATATCGATCAGAACCGGCTTATAGCCTGCCATAAGCAATGCCCAGAAGCACACCTGCCACAGATGAGAATTGTCCATTGAAAGACCGACAAAAGACCCAACCTGATCCTTACCCAGCCTTTGCGACAAATACGCAGCCATGCTTTTTACATTTTCATTCAGTATGCGGTAAGTGATTGTGACAATTTCGCCGGAATCGTCAAGCCATTGGCTTGCAGGTGAATCCAGAAAATCGCCCGTCATAACTTCATACATACTACCCATGTTTCTTGGTTTACTACCATTTTTCCCAAACAATCGATCAAAACGTTCTTTAATAATCTTACTTTGCATTAAATACTCCTTAATGGTCTAAAGACCAACTACTATCATAACACAAAAAAAAAGTATATACTAGCATACATGAATGAAAAAAGTGTCATAATCATAACCGGTGCATCAAGAGGGATTGGACGTACAACGGCTGGACTTTTCCAGGAAAAAGGATATATTGTATACGCGATATCACGAAACGTATGTGAAGTAGAAGGGGTAAATTTCATTAAATGTGATGTTACCGACGGAATCAGGCTAAAACAGGTCATAGACGGCATTTTTGACGTAGAAAAGCGTATAGATATACTGGTAAATAACGCAGGCGGGGGTATTTCAGGCTCGGTAGAAAAAACCGCAACCCCGGATGCCAAAAAACTGTTTGACCTTAACTTTTTTGCCTCCTTTGAAGCCATAAAATACGTAGTTCCGCACATGAGAAGCCGTAAAAGCGGCAAAATCATCAATATAGGTTCTGTGGCAGGGGCAATGCATGTCCCGTTTCAAGCCTTTTATTCGGCAAGCAAGGCGGCAATGGAAGCGCTTTCAAACTGCCTAAGGGGCGAACTGGCGCCTTTTGGCATAAAAGTCACAACAATTATGCCGGGGGACACTCAAACCGCATTCACAGATGCCCGAGAAAAGGACTTTGAAAAAGACGATCCTGACTACGGGGAGCGTATTTATAAGTCAATAACAATGATGGAAAAAGATGAACGCAACGGAATGCCGCCCTTTAAGGTAGCGCAAACAATATATAGAGCCGCGAAATGCAAAAATCCCAAGCCAACCTATACCGTAGGATTTTCTTACAATTTTTTTGTCTTTCTTAACAAAGTGCTGCCAAAACAATTTGTACAGTTTATCCTCAATATAATGTATGCAACTTGACGTATATTATAACTTTTGTCATTATGTAAATAGAGAGGATTGTTATGTTTTCAAAAAAACGCTGTGACGGAACTCATTTAAAAAATTTGCACTTCTTTACCCAATTATTGCCGTATCTTATGCCGAAACGCTCGGATGCTGTCATTTATTTTGAACAGGAATTTGATGTAACCCGTACGCTTGAATATGTCCGCAGAAAAAGAAAAGAAATTGAAGGAAATAAAATCAGCACTTTTTACATTATTCTGTATGCCGCAATCAGGGCAATTGCCCAAAGACCTAAAATGAATCGGTTTGTATCGGGGCACCGTTACTATCAGAGAAACCGAATTTCCTTTAATTTTGTGGCAAAACGGGAAATGACCGATGAAGGCGAGGAAGTGAATGTTACCATGTCTTTTTCGCCATTGCTGTCAATGGAAGATTTTTTTAAAAAAATTGACGATCACATTTCAAATATCAAAAAAGGAAAATCTACAGGTTCGGAAAAGGTCAATTCGCTTCTTACCAACCTGCCGCGTTTTTTAATCAAATTTATAGTAGGGTTGATTCTTTGGCTTGACTATAACAACATGCTCCCAAAATCGCTGATTTATTCGCTGCCCTTTTGGTGCACCATCTTTTTTACCAATGTCGGCAGCGTAGGCATTGATGCCCCTTTTCACCATAACTTTGAAGTGGGCAACTGCGGTATTTTCTGCGCCATAGGAAAAATTCGCAAGGAAAACTGCCTTAAATCTGACGGTTCTGTAGAAAAAAGAGACAAGGTAAAAATCACCTTTACATACGATGACAGAATAACAGACGGTATTTACTGCGCGCGCGCCATCGACATGGTGCGTGACCTTGTAGAAAACCCCGAAAAACTGGAAATTCCAATGGAATTGACGCAGGAACAATTGGATAAACTATGTCTTGCCAAGAGCGAACTAATGTGAGAATATAAACGTAATAAGGAGAAAATTAAACATGTACGAAAAACAACCCTGGTTGAGTCATTTCGGCGAAACACCAGCCACCCTGAATTATCCCCCCGATTCCATGTATGGATTAATCAAAAAAGACTGTGAGAAAAATCCTGATGCTGATGCAATTATCTTTTTTGGATTAAAGACCTCGAAAAGTCTGCTTCTTAAGCAGATTGATCACATGAGCCGCAAGTTTGCCCAGATTGGCTTTAAAAAAGGCGATACTGTTATTGTCTGTCTGCCGAATATACCTCAGGCTGTTGTGACATTGTATGCCCTTAACAGGCTTGGAGCCATCCCTGCGCCCATTCATCCGCTTTCCGCTCCCGGCGAAATAGAAATGTTTGCGAAACTTGTTTCCGCGAGAATGGCTATTACTCTTGACGGATTTTATCCCCGTTTTGCCGCAGCGCAGGCAAACGCTAAATTCGAAAAAACCATTGTTTGTTCCATAAAAACAGAGATGAGTTTTCTTACAAGCATTGGATTTTTCCTTGCTATCGGCCGCAAGATAAAACCTGTTCCGTATTCCGACACCATTATTAAATGGACAGACTTGCAGTACACAGGAAAAGAAAATGTCCAGGAACTTGAACAGCCCGATCCTTCAAAAGACCAGGATTTGGCAGTAATTTTATTCTCCGGCGGCAGCACTTCCGTATCCAAGGCAATTATGTTATCCAACAAAAACTTAAATGCCCTTGCATTGCAAATGGATGCGGCAGGCGGTCCTCTTGTTGTAGGGGATAAAATGCTTGCTATTCTTCCCGTATTCCATGGCTTTGGTCTTGCTGTCTGCGTTCATGCGATGCTTATATCTTCTGGAACCTGTATCCTTATTCCCAAATTTAAATCCGAGACTCTGGCAGCCCTGATTAAAAAGTATAACCCGCAATATATGGCAGGTGTTCCTACCTTATATGACGCGCTTGCGGCAGATAAAAACTTTAATAAACTGAACTTAAGTTCTTTTAAAGGGTTCTATGGCGGCGGAGATACAGTATCCCCGGAAATAAAAAAACGCTTTGATGCCGTAATAAAAAAAGGCGGCAGCTCTCTCATGCTGCGCGAAGGTTACGGGCTTACAGAAGCTGTAACTGCCAGCGCCATTGTACCGCGCCATGAATACCGCGATAATTCATTCGGCGTTCCCTGCCCCGACACCTGGCTAAAAGTTGTTAAACCGGGCACAGAAGAAGAATGTGAATGTATGCAGGACGGAGAAATCTGTATATCAGGTCCTACTGTAATGCTTGGGTATTACAAAGAACCGGATTTAACAGCACAGGTACTTAAAAAACACAGCGATGGAAAATCCTGGATTCATACCGGCGATATCGGCTGCATGGACAAGGACGGATTTTTCTATTTTAAACTGCGCGCCAAGCGTATCATTAAAACATCAGGTATTGCGGTCTATCCGTCCCAAATCGAAGATGTTATCAACAAACATGAAGCTGTGCGTCTTACCTGCGTTATAGGCATACCAAGCAGCAGCCAGGGCGAAGCACCCAAAGCATTCGTTCAGCTTAAAGATGGAATTGAAGGAACAGAAGAGCTTAAAAAAGATATTATTGACAGCTGCATAAAACATCTTATGCCGTATTCCCGTCCGCGAACAATCGAGTTTATCGATCAAATGCCAATGACCAATGTAGGCAAAGTGGCATTCCGCGAGCTGGAAGAAAGAGAGAAAGCAAAAGAATAAAGCACAGAGAGCAAAGAGCAAAGTTACAAAAGAGCAAAGAGCAAAGTTACAAAAGAGCAGAGAGCAAAGTTTTTGTTTGTAATCTCAACTTGAACCACAAGCTAAACTTTCAAACTTTGCTCATTGTTCTTTGCTCTTTGTTCATTGTTCTTTGCTCTTTGCTCTTTGTTCACTGTTCTTTGCTCTTTGTAAGCTGCTCCCCTATCGCCGAGTAAATTCTGTCACAGAGAACTGTCTTTTTTTCTTCCGGGGGGAGGTTTACTGTTTCTATTACAGGAAGAAAAGTAATTTTTACATTAACGCCTCTTACAACACGTTTGTTTTTTTCGAAAATATCATAACTGCCCTCAATTGCAACAGGAACAATCGGCGAAAGAGATGTAGTGGCAAGTTTCAGGGAACCCGGATGGAAGGGAAGAAGCCCTCTTCCTCTGGAACGGGAACCTTCAGGAAAAATAATCATCCCGCCGCCTGCCTTTATCCGCTCTACTCCCTTGTTAATCGTTTTAATGGCTTTTCTGACATTTTTTCTGTCAATAAATAAACCTCCCAGCATATAAATCCAGGCATTCAGAAAGGGAACATACAGCAATTCTTTTTTGGCGACAAAACCGAACTGGCGCCCGCAATAGGCAAGCAATAAAGCGATATCAAAGTAGCCGCAATGGTTGCTTACAAAACAAACACTGCCCTGTTTGGGGATATTTTCCTTCCCTGTAACGTTTACTTTGGCGCCGGTTAATTTTACAATAGAAAATGCCCACCCCTGGGCAATCCGGTAAATAACATTTGCCATGCTTTTTCTTAACCCTAAAAAATAAAATACCAAAGCAACAAGACCAAAGGGCATTAAAAAAACAAGGGCAAAAGCAACATAACTAAATACAATTATAGTCTTAAACATAATACAGATTATCCATCATTTTTAACAAAAAAACAACCGGGAATTTTTACCGGCACAGTTGCCGCCGGCAGTTGCCGCGGGCACTTGACATTTGTTGGTAATAATTACATTATCAAAAAATGGCGAATGTTAAAAAATTCTCTGGCAATGATATCGATATTGCTCAATCAGTATTTCCGCAAAATGCGCTGCATATAAATGATGTGGCAGAAAAATGCGGTATCCCCGGCAATTTTATCGAATGTTACGGAAACTACAAGGCTAAAATTGATTATGACTTTTTATCAAATAACAATAAAAAAGACGGGCATTTAATCCTTGTAACTGCCATAAATCCCACACCGGCAGGAGAAGGCAAAACAACCACAACGATAGGCGTTGCGGACAGCCTGTCCCGTATCGGAAAAAAAGCGGTAGTTGCCTTAAGGGAACCTTCTTTGGGACCCATTTTCGGCGTAAAAGGCGGAGCTGCCGGCGGCGGCTGGGCGCAGGTTATCCCAATGGAAGATCTTAACCTGCACTTTACAGGTGACTTTCATGCCATTGGAGCCGCCAATAATCTTTTAGCCGCAATGATAGACAACCATATTTATCAGGATAATAAACTTAATATCGATCCGCGTAAAATCCTCTGGCGCAGATGCATGGATATGAACGACCGCCAGCTTCGTTTTATTAACGACGGTCTTGGTGGAAAGGCAAACGGGTTTCCGCGGGAAGACGGATTTGACATAACCGCCGCTTCTGAAATAATGGCAATTCTTTGCCTTGCAAGCAGTATTGAAGATTTAAAAACAAGGCTTGGGCGCATTATAATCGGTTACACTTACGGCAAACGCGCTGGCAACGTGTCAGAAGAGCAGCCTGTAACAGCTTCGCAGTTAAATGCGCAGGGAGCCATGGCAGCTCTGTTAAAAGATGCCTTAAAACCAAACCTTATACAAACACTGGAAGGCACTCCCGCTTTTATACACGGCGGACCTTTTGCAAATATTGCTCACGGCTGCAATTCAATCATGGCAACGCGCCTTGCCCTTAAATGCGCCGACTATACAGTGACAGAAGCCGGCTTTGGCGCGGACCTTGGCGCGCAGAAATTTCTGGATATCAAATGCCGTTTTGCGGGGCTTAAACCATCTGCTGTAGTTATTGTAGCTACCGTCCGCGCGCTTAAATCGCACGGCGGCGTGAAAAAAAGCGAACTTGAAAAAGAAAACCTCTCTGCTCTGGAAGCCGGCATCCCAAATCTTCTGCAGCATGCAGAAAATATTACCAAAGTTTATAAACTGCCTGCGGTAGTTGCAATTAATGCGTTTCCCAAAGATACAAAAGCAGAAATAGAACTCGTGCAGAAAAAATGCAAAGAAGCGGGCGTTAATGCCGCAATTTCTGAAGTATGGGCAAAAGGCAGCGAAGGCGGCGAAGAGCTTGCAAAAGAAGTAGTACGTCTTTGCGAAGAGCAAAACAATTTTGAGTTTTCCTATGATGTAAATCTTTCCATAAACGAAAAAATAGAAACGATTGCGAAAAAAATCTACCGCGCCGACGGCGTTGTTATCCTGCGTGATGCGCAAAAGCAAATTAACAAAATAGAAAAAATGGCTCTGGATAAAGCGCCGGTTTGCATGGCTAAAACCCAATACAGTTTTTCTGACGATGCAAATCTTTTGGGCGCGCCGCGCGGGTGGCTGCTAACAGTAAGAGATGTAAAATTGTCGGCAGGCGCGGGATTTATTGTTGTTTTTACAGGAGAGATAATGACAATGCCCGGTCTTCCTCCTGTACCGTCTGCCGAAAAAATCGACGTAGACAATACAGGAAAAATATCCGGATTATTTTAGTTTTCGAAAGTTGCGATAATACGATAGGGTCCTGTTACATTGCTGTCATAACCCTTTACCCTGAAAATATAAGTCTGGTTCGCTTCTACAGGAATTTCTATCCGCGCATTGAGTCCTTCGCCGCTGTCATCGTCGGAAGTTATTAATTCATAGGAGGAAGTATAGGCTTCCATGAATGTGTCCAAACTGCTTGTTGTTTCTACAGCAACACGGCCTCTTCTTGTTGGTCTTACGCTAAACCAATAATCTGCCCCGGAAGCAATGTTTCCTGACTGAAAAGTGCCCAAACGCATCTGAACAGGATTGGGGAAAGATCTTACATTGGCAGAAATCCGGTACGGACCGCTTTCGTCGCCATAAGCTTTCAGTTTAAAATAAAAAGTTTTACCGGCGCTGACTGCAAGTTCAATCCTTGCATTCAAATCTTCGCCGCCGTCATCATCGCTTGCTAAAAAGTGAAAGTTTTCATTGTAAGCTTCCAAAAAAGTGTCGGTGTCACCTGTAGTTTCTACAATAAGAAGACCCGGGCTTGTTGTCTGAATAGAAAACCAGTATTCTTCGCGACTTACAATGTTTCCATCCTGAGAAACACCGATACGCATCGCGCTCATTGACGGCATGGGTTTATAATCCGCGGAAATCTGATACCTGCCGCTTTCGGTTTCGTTGTATCCCCTTAATTTAAAAAGATAAACAGTATTGGCTCTTGAAAGCATTTCAATTTTTGCATTGTAACCTTCACCGCCGTCATCGTCTTCCATGAGAAGCTTGCGATCGGAATCATAAGCTTCAAGATAGGTATCGGTTTGGCCGGTTGTTTGTACGATTAAAATTCCGCTGTCTCTGGTTCTTACGCTATACCAAATTTCCTGACCTTCTGCCAAAACCCCGCTAATAACAGATCCTGTCTGCAATTCCTGGATATTTTGAGCAAAAACGCTCCCGGTTACCAAAAACGCGGACACAATAATAAAGCACAATATTTTTTTAGACATATTAACTCTCCTAAAGGATATAATGATATTAGATAATACAGGTTACACTTTATTTTTACAAGTGCCCTTCGTCTACTATAATGATGTTTACTCTGCGGTTTTGCGCGCGGCCTTCTTCGGTTTCATCAGATGCAACGGGGACAGTAGCGGCAAATCCTGATATTTGAAAACGATTTTCATTTATGCCAAGCGCGGAAAGATAACGAAGCACTGCTCTTGAACGCTCCATTGACAGCTGCCAATTGTCCTCCCACGGACCTGCCGGGTCAACATCTGTGCCGTCGGTATGCCCTTCTATCCTGAATTTTCTGGCGCGAAGTTCGGGAGAGTCAAGATAAGTTCCCAGCCGTAAAAGCGTTTCTCTTGTTGCTTCTATATTTATTCGCGCGCTTGCAGGATTAAAAAAAGCGTCTCCTGCCAGCGTTATAACAAGACCGCGTTCATCGTGGGTTATTTTTATTTTATTGGTGCGGATTTCCGGAGAAAAGATAGAGACAGCGCGGCGCAATGCAGTGCCCAATACCCTGCCTCTTTCCATGGACGGCAATGACATTATTGTGTTACCCAAATCTGCGGCACGGCCTGATGTAATGGTGAGCCCGCCAGCCATGGAGCCGATACCGCCCGTCCTCATTGATTCAGAAATTGCTTCAAGCTGCCCCTGGGTAACGTCATCGGGATTAAATAGAATAACAAAGAAGCAGAGCATCAGCGTAATCATATCGGCATACGTGGTTAGCCAATCGTTTGCTCCGCCGCCTTCTATATCCTGCTTCCGCTTTTTTCGCGCCATGATTAATCCTTGAGCAGTTCATTTTCCAACTGCTTGCGAAGAGTGGGATTCAGGAAGGCAAGTAATTTCATCGCAAGAATACGCGTATTCTCGCCGGCTTGTATGGAAAGAATACCCTCGATGATCATTTCCTTTACAATCGTTTCATAACTATCATGACCCTGCAATTTTTTTGCCCAGGGCATAACTGTTGTATTGGCAATAATTGAACCATAAAGAGTAGTGATAAGAGCCATCGCCATGTTGGGACCAATTGACGCTTTATCTTCAAGGTTAGATAACATGTTAACAAGACCGATAACCGTTCCCATCATTCCGAAACCGGGAGCGAGAGCAGCCCATCCGTTAAGCATGTTGATATTTATGGCATGCCGCTGCTGCATTTGGTTTAATTCCAGTTCCATTAGGTCTCTGATAATTACCTGATCGGTGCCGTCTACTACAAGACGCAGACCCTTCTTCATGAATTCATCATCAAGGTCTTCAAGTTCGTCTTCCAGAGCCAGCAATCCTTCACGGCGCGCTTTTTCGGAAAACGCGACAAGCTTTTGAATAATTGCCTGTTCATTATATGACGGAACGCTGAAAGTACGCCTGATAACACTAAAAGCGCCAAGCGCAGTAGACCACTTGTTGGCGACCATAACGGCAAAATAAGAACCAACTATAACAAGGGCAAAAGAGGGCAAGTTTAAGAGACGAATTAAACCTGAAATACCGCCGGCAGTATTTATCGCGGTAAATATCAACATGCCAAAAGCGCCGACTATACCAACAATTGTTGCAAGATCCATACTTTCACTCCTGTATCACAGATGGACTGCCTGAAAACAGGCTTAACCTTTTGCGGTAATCGTCAATTTTTCCCAATACATCATCCGCTTCGTCCCGGACAATATGGGTTTTCCCTGACAGCATTACCAGCATGGTATCGGGACGGACTTCTATACATTCAATCTGATGAGGATTAACATAATACTCCGTCCCGTCCAACCGGGTTACTTTTATCATAACCTTTTTTTAGTGAACAGTGAATAGTGAACAGCGGACAGATTAAAATCCACCCGCTATTTACTGTCCGCTATCCGCTTCTCCTTACTATCTCTTCAGCGTTAACAGTTCCTGTAATAACTGATCCGCCGTTTGAATTGTCTTTGAATTTGCCTGAAAACCGCGCTGGGTAACAATCATGTCTACAAATTGATCCGCCATATCCACGTTGGACATTTCCAGCGCGCCCGCAACAATCTTTCCTTTTCCGGCAATGCCCGAAGGACCGATGTTTGCAAGACCTGAGTTATTTGACATACGGAAAGTATTATCGCCCGCTTTTTCAAGTCCTCCCTGGTTGGCAAAACTTGCTATCGCGACCTGGGCTATAGTTCTGGAACTGCCGTTTGAATAAATACCCGTAACAATGCCGGATGCGTCAATTTTAAAGTTATCAAGGTAACCCATGGTGCGGCCGTCCTGCTCTACCATTTTGGTGGAACTGGCTTCTGCATACTGGGTAATTGAATTGGTAAAACCGCCTACTTCGCCCAGGTCGAAAATGAACTCCTGCCTTACAGGGGTGCCGTCTTCATTTGGGGTGGCGCTTTGAATATCAAAAGCAACCCTCATCTGCACCTGTCCCGAAGCGCCGGAAATATTTCCGTCTCCGTCTTCTGCGGAGAGCAAGGTTCCGTTATTGGAAAAATTAACTGTAAATGAAGACGGACCGTCTGCTGCGGGCGCTTCTTCCCCGTAACCGATTGTGGTATTTGTAGAAACTTCATTCTGCGGATTGACAACAACTGCCGCATTCCAGCTATTGGCTGTTCCCGGCGCTCTTGTAAATTCAACCTGTAAAATATGCTTGTCGCCGAAAGAATCAAAAACATCTATCGTTGTAGACCATGTCGATCTTAAAATCTGATCCCCTGTGGGATTTTCCGGCAATTCAGGAATTCTTTTATCAAGGTTACATGCAAATTTAACCACTGTGGTAGCTCTTGCCGGATCTTTGCCGCCGATAGGAATTTCAAGCTGTTCAACAGGACGTGAAACATCCAGTACGCTGTAGCCTTCGATTTCCCTTGCCATCCAGCCCATTACCTTCATTCCGTTTGCAGGATTAACCATAATGCCTTCTGCATCAAGAGAGAAAGCGCCCGCTCTTGTATAGAGCTGAGTGCCTCTGTCATCAAGAACAAAAAAACCGTTTCCTGTAATCGCAAGGTCTGTCTGAACTCCTGTGGTCTGCAAAGTACCCTGAATATGAAGAGTATCAATCGATGCAATTGACATCCCAAGACCTACTTCTTTGGGATTTACGCCACCCAGATCTTCTGTTGGACGCGCCGCACCCTGCAGCTGCTGATAAATAAGATCCTGAAAGTTAACCCTGCCCCGCTTAAAACCTGTCGTATTGATATTGGAAATGTTGTTACCAATAACATCCATTCTGGTCTGATGATTCTGAAGACCGGAAACGCCCGAAAATAATGACCGCATCATAAATTTTTATTCTCCTTTATTCAGCAAAAACCTTGCTGACTTGCTCCCAATTATAAAAACTACCGTTTACCAATACTTGTGGTATTTCTCCCCTGGTAACCGCCTGAACTGTACCCTGAATAACACGCTCTCCTTCTACAATTTCCACATTTTTTCCAAGCGATGTTGACGCTTCGTTCCCCATAAGCATAGCTGCAAGTTTGGAAAAATCTTTTGACATATTTGTCATTTGTTCCAGCGTGGAAAACTGCGCCATCTGAGCAATAAACTGCTTGTCTTCCATAGGCGCTGTTGGATCCTGATATTTTAACTGGGTAATAAGGATAGATAAAAAATCATCCCTGCCCAAACTTTGCTGAGCCTGCCGTGATGGATTTATACCGGCATTAAAATCACGAACGAAACTGTCAAGCTGAAGCCTGTCTTCCGCATTTAACATCGGTCTTGAAATTTCCATATATTCTCCTTTTTATGCCAACATGTTTATTGAGCCCAATCGATCCAAAAAATCAGATAAGGCTATAGTTTCCGCTTCTGCATCATTTGACCGGGTTTCATAACTTGATGCAGCCATTTGCAGCTCCTGCCAGTCATTTTTGTCTTCAGAAGCAAGCGATAAATCCAGGTTTGCGTCCGCAAAACCGAATTCCTTAAAAGCCTGTTCCAGAGAAGCAAGTTCCTTTTTAAAGGCATTCATGGCTTCTTCGCTGTCAACAAGAATATAACCCGTAATCTTGTTTTCGGTCATTTCCAGGCGTATCTTTACATTTCCAAGACTTTCGGGCCTTAAAGCCAGCTTAATGGTGGCTTCCCCTCCGTCGCGAAGAGCCATTGAAGCATGACGGACAATATCGCCGTTTAAATTGTTGTGTAATTCCCTTGCAAGCATGTTTTCCAGCGCGGATGAAAAGTTTACGGGAGCGGGTTTTACATCCCATGTTGTTTGAGCGTTCTGGACGCTGGAATCACCCAGACGCACTTCCATAATAATTTCCTTTACAGGGGCTTGATTTACCGTGTTTAAAACACGCGGCGCATCTGTAAAAGTTCTGTTGTCCCTGATCTCAAAGGAAACTTTGTCGCGGCGTGAACGAAACTCATCAAGTCTGGAAAGTGACTGTTTTGAAGATTTTACAACAAGACGATCTTTTTCTCCTGCCAGGTTTTCTTTTTGCCCAGGCAGCTGCCCATTATGCGAAAATTCAGTTCCTGTTTTTACATTAAAAAGGGAGTTTTCAAGAGCTGCTTTTTCAATTTTGGCAAACTGCCGCAGTTCCTGCGTGTTTTCCGGCTTTTTTTCTTCGATAATCTGTTTTGCGGCTTCAATTACTTCCGGCTTAATTTCCATGCCCTGTTTGTTTACATTTTCTTTTGCCAAAGAAAAAACATCTTTATGCGTTTTTGCCTTTTCAAAAGATAATTCCAATTCGCCTGTTTTTTCTGCGGACATTTCCAAAGAAAGGCCTTCGGTCTGAACAATCCCGATTAATCCGCTATGAGATTCATTTGACAGTAAAATATCAGAAACATCAAAATTAATGTCTTCTGTATTACCGGAAAGATTTCCCGGGAAATTAATTTTAACATCAGATTGATCGGGGTTTACTGCCTGAACATTCATTAATCCGGCAAGAATTTCCGCAAAACCAACAGGATAGTCTTCGCTGTCTAAAGGCGCAGCTTCCTCGTGTTTTTTTACAGATTCCAATTCTGTTTGTGCAACTGGTGCAGTGTAGTCGGCAATGGCTATCACCAACCGGCCTCCTTAAAAGAAGTTTTATCCGGAAGATAGCCTGGGGGATCCCCTAAAATTACAGATTGGGCGGGCGGCCTGCCATTTTTCTTTGCAGTTCTGCAGCGCGCGCCGGATCCATCAGGGAGAACCAGAAAGCAACAATCGATGCCGTCCCTTCTGCCTGTGCAATTTCCTCGGTCTTCCGGAGTACGTCGATAGCATCCTGGTCATCCAACTCTGCCATAATGTTAACCGCATTCTGCGGCGGCATTCCTGTCAGATACCGGGCGATTTGCTCGACATTCCTATCCTTATTTTCGGCATCTAAGCTTTGAGCTCTTAGTGAATTCGAAAGGTCTTCAAGCGCAATTTGCCTGTCTTCCAGTTCCTGTGCCATTTGCACTATTTCCCCGAACCGGCTGTCCAATTCCCTTTGGCGGGTATCCATTTCCATATTCCGTAAATCAAGGGCTTCCAGCCGAATAGCAAGCCTTTCGGCATCAATATTCAGGTCATCCCCCGTTGTTCTGGGCTGAGATCTGCCCTCTCCGGGTATAAACGGAAGCAATCCGTAAACAGGGGCTAATACGCCCTTTGCGTCAATAACATTTAGATAATCGAACCATATAATGCCGCCCACTGCCAGAATTATTACGAGCAGCAAAAGAATAATAGATCTGCCAACCATATTTTTTCTCCCAAATCAATATACCCTAAATTTCGGTAAAAAAGAACACAACCTGAAACATATCCCTATTAAAATGTATCATGTTTTGCCGGGCGTGACTATCGCCATGATTTTTGTTAAAATAGGTTATGGCGCATGAGCAAATTGCCCCAACCAAAAGCAATCTCTTAAAAACCAAAGAAAGGCTGAATATTGCCCTGGAGGGCTTTGAACTGCTGGAACAAAAAAGGGAAATCCTGGTTTCGGAACTTATGCGCAAAGTTGAGCTTGTTAAAATACTGGAACGCGATCTTGATAAACGGACGGAATCTGCATACCCCTGCCTGAAAAGGATGCTGGTTGTGGTGGGGAGGGAACGCGCCAACAAACTGGCGCAAAATGTCTCCTACCGGTATGAATTCAGGGAAAAACAGGTAGTTTGCGCCGGTATGAAACTGCCGGGGCTGGATATAGAACTTCCATCAATGGAAATTAAATATTCCCCTGTAAATTCATTTGCAGAATGTGATGAAACCGTGATAGAATTCTTTGAGTTGCTCAAAATATGCACAGAATTGGCAGCCGTAAAGACCATAACCTGGCGTCTGGCACGAGAAGTGAAACGGACACAAAGGCGGGTAAATGCCCTGGAAAAAATGGTGATCCCTGCGGCGCAAGAAACCAAAGTATATATTGAGTCTGTACTGGAAGAACGTGAAAGAGACGCTTTCTATACCAGCAAGTTACTTAAAAAGAAAGGAGCATCAGCCTCAGCCAGATGAAGTCACTTATTTCCCATATAGTCACCGCAGTAACAGGATCAGACGCCTCAATTTTGGCGGCAAAATATGCCATAGTTCTGGCTAAACAATATCATTGTAAATTAACCGCAGTATATGTCGTTGATACAGCGACAATAAGGCAGCTTACATTGAGCAAGATTTTTATTCAGGAAGAAGCCGCTGAATATGAAAAAAGCCTGGAAAATAACGGCAGCCGCTATCTTGCCTATGTTGAAGAGCTGGCTCATGCAAAAGGCGTAAAAGTAGAAAAAATTATCCGTAAAGGGGCAATCTATACGGAAGTTCTTCATGTAGCGGAAGATAAAAAAGCGGACATCATCCTTCTTGGAGGCTGGGAAAAAAATACAAAAACCAGAGACATTATAGGACATTCCCATCGTGAAATTATGGCAAATTCAAAATGCTCGGTTTTACTTGTAAAGGAGCCGAACATTGATCAAATTTATAAAAATGTTTAAAGGGCAAGGTTTATTATGAGAATTGCAATTGTAAGCGCGCCGGCTGCAAGAAGAGAGATACCGGATTATATCAGCGCATTGGCAAAAGGAATGCAGTCAATGGGACACCGTGTGGACATTATTAATGCATGGACAGAAGACGGCATGAGACTTCCGGGTTATGAATATATTGCGGTTGTATCTGAGCCTCAATCAATATTCTCCGGCAGGATTTCGGAAAAAATAACAAAGATACTGGGCGCGGGAAGTTCACTCGTTGGAAAAAAAAGCGCAGCGTTTATAAAAAAGGCCGGCTTTTGCTCCAACCGCGCTCTTGCCAATCTTATGAAAGCAATGGAAAAAGAAGGGATGTATATTAACTGGAGCGATATTTTATTTAATCCGCCCCACGCTGAAGCCATGGGTAAATATATTGGTGCGTAAGGAAATTGGATAACTATTATAAACTGCTTGATATTAAACCGGGAGCCAGCGCTTCTGAAATAAAAAAAGCATTTAGAAAAAAAGCAAAACAGCTCCACCCCGATATCGCAGGCGATGGACAATCGGGAGCTGCGGGCGAAACACCGATGCAAAAGCTTCTTAAAGCCTATGAAGCATTGTCAAATATGGATCATCGCTTTGAATTCGAAAAAATAAAAAAAGACAATTTTGATTACCGTACATGGCTAAAAGAACAAGGTGATCCGCGCAGTATGGCAAAACTTGTTTTTTACGAACTTATGCGCATGGAAGAAGATCGCGCCATTGAAATCTGGCGGGAAAACGGCGGTCTTGATTTTAACCTGCAAAAAAATATGGAAAGAGCAGACTGGATGGATTGCCAGTATATTCTCGCAGAAGAGCTGGATAAAAGAGGTTTTTCTTTGGAAGCATTTAAGCTGATAACAGCACTCCTTGCCGAAGAAAGACAGCGTCCTTACTTTAATCTTTTTACCACGGAAATTTACAGTTACCTGAAAAAAATGGTTAATAACAGATTAAAATTTCAAATTGATCCTGAAACATGGATAAACTGCATGGAGGTCTTGATTGGCATAGGCTTTTCAGTGCATGATGAAAATGGTTTTAAAAAATCTATGGCAAATACATTAAAACAAATAAGGAGATCCCGCGGGTGATTCGCCTTAAAAATGAAAAACAAATTAATGGCATAAGGGAATCCTGCAAGATGCTCTCAGCAATGTACAGGGAACTTATCCCGCTTGTAAAACCCGGTGTTCAAACCCTGGAAATCGACAAATGGGTGCGGGACTGGGTAAAAAAAGCCGGCGGCAAACCTGCTTTTCTGGATTACGCTCCGCGTAAAAAACCTTTCCCCGCCGCTATCTGTATTTCCATTAACGATGAAGTGATCCACGGCATCCCGTCAAAACGGCGTATACGCGAAGGAGATTTGGTCTCTCTTGACTGCGGCATCGACCTTGGCGGTTTTTTCAGCGATCAGGCTATCAGTATCGAAGCGGGAAAAGTCAGCAAAGAAATAAAAAAACTCAATTCCGCAACCTGCGAAAGTATGTATAAGGGAATAGCGGCAATAAAAGCCGGAGACAGACTCCTGCAGATTGCCCGCGCTGTTGAAGGATTTATTAAACCTTTTGGATACGGAATAGTAAAGGAATACTGCGGGCACGGCGTTGGACTTGCTCTTCACGAAGATCCGCATGTCCCGAATACCCCGCACGGAGCAAACCCAAAAATGAATAACGGGATGGTTTTTGCCATTGAGCCGATGATCAATCTGGGCTCCCCCGATGTGGGAGTTCTTGACGACGACTGGACAGTCGTCACTTCCGACGGCAAAGTTTCTGCCCACTGGGAACATACGGTTGCTATTTTTGGGGGGAAGACGGAGATACTTACGGAAGCGTTGGAGCAGCTGGTTTTGTAAAAGTGCTAGAGTCACTCCACTCCGTACAGGCATGGCGGTCTGCGGGGCTGCGTGCCGCAAAAACTTTTGCAAAGAGCCTGCCTATGAGCCTGCTGCGCAGTCTCTCCGGCAGAGAACGGCAAAAGATTGTTTTTGCGACCCGCAGCCCCGCAGCCCGCCATGCCTGTACGAAGTGGGTTGTGATTTAACAATTTTAAAATGTGGAAAGTGGTAGCAGCTGATACCACTTCCCCAAACCGGTAGCAGCTACCATTTTCCGGTTCAAAAAACGTTTGTGTAGTGAAATTTCTGTAAACTTTAAAAAAAATTGCAAAAATCCCATTTCTCGGTCAAGCACCACGCATCTGTGCGCCATTAATAGGTATGACTTTTTTCAAAGTTAAATCTATTTTTTATCACGGAGCGTCAGTTGTCGCTCTGTGAGGAGGCTTTATGAAACCTAACAAGAAGCACAAAGACAGTGTTTTCTCCACTCTCTTCAATAACCCGGAGGCTTTAAGGGAGCTCTACTCGGCTATTGAAGGAATTCCTATCCCGCAGGATGTGCAGATCGATATTAATACCCTTTCAGATGTACTCATCAGAGGGCAAATTAACGACTTGTCGTTTACAATCGACAATCGGCTTGTAGTTCTTATTGAGCATCAAAGCACTATAAGTGAAAATCTGCCTCTGCGCTTGCTGGAGTATATCGGGAAAGTGTACGAAAAAACGGTAAAATACGAAAGACGTTTTCAGAAAAAACTTACTAAAATCCCCAAGCCTGAGTTTATCGTATTATACAATGGCAATGAGGCGTTTCCTGATCACAAGGAACTTCGGCTTTCCGATGCTTTCATGGACGATCAAGGGTTGAAACTCTCTTGTACTGACGAGCTGCCACTGGAACTGGTCGTACAGGTTTACAATATCAATCAGGGACATAATCCGGAGATGCTTAAAAAAAGCGCAACCCTTAACAGCTACAGTTTTTTGATAAGCAAGATTTGGGAATACCGGAACAGTAAATTTACACTTGAAGATTCATTAAAATATGCGATACAATACTGTATA
>Ga0123356_10000431_pt1 | contig 47938 bp, 57 predicted proteins | sample TergutEmb28metaG_2_FD_92546 | JGI IMG/M metagenome (GOLD analysis project Ga0123356, IMG submission 92546) | Embiratermes neotenicus P3 segment gut microbial communities from Petit-Saut dam, French Guiana - Emb289 P3 | ecosystem: Host-associated > Arthropoda: Insects > Digestive system > Gut ...
GTGTATATTTTTAAAGTACAGACACGAACACGGAATGGAGCCATTAATTAAAGAATTATGCTTTAGGGAGGAGGGAATAATGAGAGCGGATAAGGAAGTCAAAAAACACGATCGCAGCTGGCTAAAATATATGCGGAATGTAAGCAGAGAAAAAGACAGAATCGACGAAAGATATAGAAACATAGCTGCTTATAAAAGGGGTTGTGAGGAAGAAAAAATAAGAAGTATGGAAAAAATCCAAGAAAAAACACTCATTATTGCTCGAAAACTTTTAGCAGAGGGTTCTACTCCAGAATTTATCCAGAAAATAACTGAACTTTCGTACGAGGAAATAAATAAATTATAACGTAGTATAGTTGTTCGCAGTTTTTACTTGATTAGTTTAGATTGCGAATAGCACTTTGTGCCTCTGTGCCTTTGTGTGAAGTTTATTTAAAAACCTCCGTGTCCTTTGCGCCCCTGTGCCTTTGTGTGAACTCTTCACCCTCGTGTGAACTCTTCATAAAAAAACGCTAGTTGATTATTTTTCTACAATATTGTACATTTTACTAAAATGAGGTGTAAAAATGGACAATAATCCCCCTTTTAATACCCAGTTCGATAAGATAGAGCGGCCAATCGGCGCAAAATTGATAATTATCATAACGGCATTATTATTATTATCGCTGGGAGCAATAACAATACTTGCTTCGGCGCTAATTTCTAACGATATACGAATCACTGCCGAGGACAACAATTATACAATAAACAGGCGATCTGCCCAGGAAGCCGAAAACTTTTTAACAATGGTGCGCTCAAATACCCTGGTTTTACTTGATACCATAAATGCGGCAGGCACAGCTTCGCCGGTTGCGCGCTTGGCATCGGACTTTTTCTTTGAACGAAACCAGCAGATTGCTTTTATCGGCGTGGTTCGCGAAACTGCAAACGGCTATAATTTAATAAGAAGCCTTACAAATGAAAGGTTTTTTCTTTCAAATGAACTCGATTTTTCTGTAACTGGCGTTTTTCTTTCTGTTCATTAGGATGAACTAAAACAATCCTGCGCAGGCGAAACCCTCCTTATAAATGCCGCTCCCTTGTTCGGCAGTCCGGTACTGGCGCTGATTTTCCCATGGCAGGAGACAGGCGAAGAAAACGCGGCTGTCGTTTTCTTTTCGTCAAATTCGCTTACAGAAACATTTGCTACCGGCACAAATCTTTCCTATATGATAAATAATAACGGCGATTATCTTGTCCACGCCGATTATGAATTAATACGTTCAGTTGTTAATGCTGCAAGCTCTCCGTTTATTATCAGTATGCTGGAAAGCCCGTCTTCCAATTTACAGACACTCTACAGGGATACAGACGGCCAAAGATACTTTGGCGCATACAGGGAAATTTGGGCAAACGCGGCAGTTGTTACAATAATACCTTACAATATTGTGTTCGAAGGAATTGCAGCAACAACAAGGCGCAATATCTTTTTAACAGGCGCAGTTCTTTTCCTGTCAATTATTTTTATCTGGTTTTTTAGTAAAACAGTAAGTGTTCCTCTTAAAGCTCTTGCGGCAGCAGCAGCGCAGATAGAAGGCGGAAACTTTGAACTGCATTTAAAACCAAAAACAAAAGACGAAGTAGGTTATTTAACAAAAAGTTTCCAGAAGATGAGCGGCGCTCTTGGAATATTCGGCAGGTTTACAAACCGCGAAATCGCAGTACGTGCAATGCGCGGCGAAATAAAACCCGGCGGACTTCCGAAACACGCTACAATTTTCTTTTCTGATATCCGCGGATTTACGGAAAAATCAGAAAACTTTACAAAAGCATTCGGAGACGGAGCTTCCGACAAAATTGTTTTTTGGCTGAATGAATACTTTACCAGAATGGTAGATTGTGTAGAAAAAACCGGCGGTGTTGTAGATAAATTTATAGGCGATGCCGTAATGGCGCATTGGGGAACGGCATATTCTGCAGGAAGCCCGGAAGAAGATGCTTTTAACGGAGTGCGAGCTTCTATAATGATGCGTGAAGCTCTTTTGGAATTAAACAATAAACGCGAAACAGGCGATATTGGCAGCCCATCGATACAAATCGGATGCGGTCTTAACTCCGGTATTGTTACAGCAGGTCAGCTTGGAAGCGAACAGCGCATGGAGTATACGGTTATAGGAGATCCTGTTAATCTTGCAAGCCGTACAGAAGCTTTAAATAAACCGCTTGGAACAGATATTCTAATTACAGAAGACACATATAATCTTACAGGAGACCGGTTCATAACAGAAGAAATGCCGTCTGTTACTGTAAAAGGAAAAGAAAAACCTGTACGCATTTTTGCAGTAGTTAATTTAAAAGAAGCGCAGGGCCCGCAGACTTTGGCAGAGCTTAGAAATCTTTTGGGAATACAGCCTCCGGATACAAATGTAGATTTAGATTCAGAAGAAAAAAAATATAAAATAGGTAACAGCTCCGCAGGAGATGACAGCTCCGCAGGAGGCGGCAACACATGAAAGAGCCGCGCTTTGAGTATCAGCTCAGGCAAAGTTTACTTACTGACGTTATTGTAACATTTTTATGCGTCATTGGATTTTTTTTATGTCTTCTTTTTTTCTGGAACGATTTAAACATGACGCTTCTAAGGTTAGGTGAAACTCAGATAGGAACAATAACATTCAGATACAATACTGCACAGCGCCGTTTTGTAGACAGAGTATTATGGGACAGGCTCAGAAACGGTTCTCCTGTTTATAACGGAGACGTTATCCGCACTGCAGATTTATCGGAGGCTGTAATAAGTTTTACAGGCGGTGATATCATCGAACTATATCCGAACACATTAGTACAAATATTTTTAAATCAAATAGAGTTTACATCGGGCAGTATCAGTATTAATACAGCAGATGATTCAGCAATGCTGATAACATCGGGAACCAATACATTAAATATCGATTCCGGGTCAATTGTTCAAATGGCTGCTTTTAATGACGGCGCTTTTGATTTAACAGTAAGCGAAGGAAATGCTGTTCTTGGGGCACAGGAAGGAGCATTTTCCGGTACGCTAAATGCTGGTGAAGCCGTCAGTTTGAATGTATCAGGTTTAACAGTGGAGAGATCAAGAGCTGCTGCAATTTTTCCGCCTCCGGGTGCTCGTTTATTAACTCAAAGTTCAAATTTTATCAATATCGAGTTTGCCTGGAATAAAATCGGCTACCAAAACGAAGGACAAACTCGCCTGGAAGTAGCTTCAGACAGGAATTTTAACCGTATCTCCTATACTGCAGATACAGAAGCTTCAAGAATATCGCTTAATATCCCGGAAGGAATCTGGTTTTGGCGTGTTTTTCCGCTTTCTGCACCTGCTGAAACACAAAGGACACAGCAAAACCAGAATAATCAGTATTCAAGGCTTACAGTCGTATATAGTGAATTGCCGAATTTAAAAAGCCCGCTACAGGGGCAGGAATTCCGGTACCGCAGCCGCCTGCCGTCTGTTCGTTTTCAGTGGACACCTTCCAGAGACGCTTCTTTTTACATACTGGAAGCTGCAAATAACAGTTCTTTCGAAAATCCTGCTATTTATCAGCAGGTGCGCTCAAGTGATACAAGAGATGTATCAGTTTCTTCTTCGGCTTTGGGCGAAGGTACTTGGTTTTGGCGCGTAACGCCGGTTTACGGACGTGATACTTCAGTAAATTTTCAAGATTCTTCACAGGTAGGTTCTTTTACTATCCGCCGCGGCGCAGAATTATCAGCTCCCCAGCTTTCAGCTCCTGCAAACGAAGCTATCCTTAATATAGAAACAGGAAGACGCGATATTTTATTTTCATGGCGAAGAGAAAACGAAGCAGTTTCTTACACACTGTTAATCGCTGCAGACAGAAACATGAGTTCTCCTGTTATAGAATTAACAGTTCCTGATACATTTTACCGTTACGGTGTAAATGAAACTGTAATTACGCCCGGCACATGGTACTGGGCAGTTAAACAAACAGGCCCGGACGGCGCCCAATCTCCATTGTCCGCGCCAAGGTCTTTCACTGCAAGACACGGAGAAATAATACAGCGCAAAATTTTCCCTCCCGATAACTATACAGTTGCAGATAACCTTTTGCCCGATATGCGTTTTACCTGGAGAACAAATCTGACAGATAACCGTTTTCAGCTTTCTCTTTCACCGGATTTTTCTTCATTTATAATAAATGATTCTGCAGTTTCAGAAGCTTTTAACATTTCCAGCCTGCGAAGCGGTTTGTACTATTGGCGTTTAACAGGTGTCAGCGGATCACAGCAGTTCGAAACTGCTGCCCGCAGTTTTACAGTGGCCGATGCTCTGCCGCCGCCGGATCTGAACCCTCCAGACAGCGGAATATCATCGGGCGACAGCGGAAGGGTAATAATCCAGTACGGCGAACCTGTAAGTTTTAGCTGGGAAACAACTCCGGATGCAGAATTTTATTCTTTTAGAATGTTTAGGGCGGATGATCCGCAGAATGCAGTAATGGAAACGCTTGTTACTGATACATCGTTATATATTGACTTTGATAATATTGCAGAAGGCTCATATATCTGGACTGTTCAGGCATTAGCGCGAGACAGTATTTCTACATCACGTAGAATAGGGCTTTCTTCGTCACAGACAACAATTTTCAGGCATATTCAGCCTGTCGAGCCGGAGCATCCGGTTTCCGGTTTTACTTATGCAGGTTTGGATGCTTCCAGAAGGCCAGATACAGCAAGATGGTCATCTCTGGAAACTCCTTATAATATCCAATTGGTAATTGCAAGAGATCCGCGGATGACAAATATAGTTACAGTTATAAACGAAGAAAATCGTAACGATATACATCGTAACGATGAACATCGTACGTTTACCCTGCCTCGTCTTGCCGCTGGAGATTACTACTGGATGATACGGGCGCAAACTATAGAAGGTTTTGATATTTCTTCCCGCACTCCTGCGTTTTTTAGGGTGCTTCCAATTCCGCTGCTTCCGCTTCCGCAGAATCAAACTCCTGTTAACGGATATACAGTCGGCGCTGCCGATGTAAGAGTAACGCGAAGTTTAAATTTTTCCTGGAACACTGTGCCCGGAGCAAACGGATACCTCTTTACAATAAGTCAGGGAAGGGGAGCAGCGCAAAGATCTGTAATTGAATCATCTGTAATCACGCAGAACAGTTATACAGTAGATGACCTGCGCCTTTTAGGACGCGGAGAGTTTTACTGGCAGGTAGAAGCAGTTTTTGCAGACAGCGGTTTTATAGAACAGCGCGGTCAGACACAGCAGAACAGATTGATTATCGATATACCGCCTCCGCCGCAGATACAAACAAGAGATTCAGGTGTTTTATATGGTTTATAAAAAATACTTGTTTTTTATATTGATTTTCTTTACCAGTTTATTTATAACCCATGCCCAAAACATCAATATTGATTCCGAAACAGATACATATCCGCGTGAAGAAAACGTACCAGTTGATGCAGTAAATTATTATATTGATAGAACCGAAAGAGAACCGCGTTTTATTCAGCGTCTTGTTTGGGATGATGCAGATCTTGCTCTGCGTTATATGGTTGTTATCCAGCGCAGAGAAGCGAACGGTGTATACAGGGAAATAGAAAGACGCAGCGTAGAAACCAATTATGCCGAGGTTTCACTGCCCGTAGGTTATTACAGGTATCATGTAGAAGTTTACGATCTTTTTGATGAATATGCTTATATTACAAGGTGGCGCGAGTTCGAGATATACCTTGCTTTACAGCCGGTGCTTTCCGGTTTCAGCCCGGGTGCATTTTATCTTGACGAAGATGAAGTGTGGGAAATTACCGTTCGCGGACGCAATTTTCTGCCGGAATCGGAATTTTACCTTGTTGACGGAAACAGGATGATAAGACCTATAAGGTTTACCTCCGATGGAACCTCGGCTTTTTTGGTATTTTCCGGCGTATCTCTTTTTACAGGAAAATTCGAGGTTTATGTGCAGAATCCCGGCGGTCTTGATTACAGTCTTGGAACTTTTACAATTGCCAACAAAAAGCCCTTTGATATAAACCTTTCCCTGGGATACGCTCCATTGTTTCCAGTTTATGGTTATTTATTTAAAGACGGCGATTTAGACGCGCCTTTTCCTTCGGCTGTTTTTCCTCTTGGAATTATAACAAAGGTAAGTTTTGTGCCGTTTAAACGTGTTTGGGGCAATTTGGGTGCAGAAGTTTCGGCATCTTTTTCATATCTTTCTTCTGAACGGGAGTTTTATTCTACCTCTGCTCTTTTATATAATGGGCACCTATCATGTTTATACCAGGTCTATTTCCTGAAAAAGAAATTTGCAGTTAATGTAAACCTTGGAGCCGGGATCACAGCGATGCAGGATTTTCATTATCAGTATACTTTAGGCCCCCCGACAGATAAATTTACAAATATTTTTCCATCGGGAATTGCAGGAATTTCCGCCAAGGTTTTTGTGCATAAAACGGCATATATCAGCCTGGGAACTGATTTTATCCATTTATTTTCTGCAGAAAACCCCATGCCAGGTATTATAAGGCCTTTTTTAATGGCTGGTTATCAATTTTAATCATGAATTTTTTCGATATTTTTTTACTTTATTTTACAAAACCACTTGACTCTTTTTTCTTATTTTGATAGTTTTTGATTTCACCCCCTTTTCTTAAGGGAGTTTTTAAGGAGTTGTTGAAGAATGCCTACTATTAACCAATTGGTCCGTTTTGGACGGCAACAGGTTACTACCAAGACTAAATCCCCGGCTTTAAAGAATTGCCCGCAAAAAAGGGGAGTTTGCACCCGTGTAATGACGGTAACACCCAAAAAGCCCAATTCGGCCCTTAGGAAAGTAGCCCGTGTACGTCTTTCTCATGGTACGGAAGTAACAGCTTATATCCCGGGAATCGGACATAATTTACAGGAACACTCAGTTGTATTAGTCAGGGGCGGACGTGTAAAAGACCTTCCTGGTGTAAGATATCATATTGTTCGCGGCGCAAAAGATACTTTGGGTGTTACAGACCGCAAACGCGGCCGGTCAAAATACGGCGCAAAGAAACCCAAGGCTTAGGTGAAATATGGGAAGAAAGAAAAAAACAATAGATCGAGGCATTTTACCCGATCCAAAATACAACAGTGTGGTTATTTCCAAGTTTGTTAACAGGATGATGTGGGAAGGCAAAAGGTCACTTGGTCTTCGTATCGTTCATGACGCTTTAGAAGTGCTTCAGGCAAAGGTTGATAAAGAACCACTTGAAGTTTTCTTAAAAGCTTTAGATAATGTAAAACCAGTAATAGAAGTTAAGTCACGGCGTGTAGGTGGTGCGACTTATCAGGTTCCTGTAGAAATCCGGGAAACAAGACGCGAAGCTCTTAGCATGAGATGGATTATAGCTGCAGCGCGTGCACGTTCAGGAAAAGGCATGGGAGACCGTCTTGCAGCGGAGCTTCTGGATGCTTATAATAATACTGGTACTGCCTTCAAAAAGAAGGAAGATACACATAAGATGGCCGAAGCCAACAAGGCATTCGCCCATTATCGCTGGTAATTTAAGGTTTGTGATTCCAAACCGTTCGCCGGCAGCTGGTTTTAGCCGCTGGTGAAACAGGTGGAACGATGTGGATATTGCGTATTTAAAACCGCTGATTTTCCGCTTTTTATCGTTTCCTCCTCAAAACAGTATAAATGTACTTAAAGTACAAAGAAAATATATTTAGTGTTCAGTAAGGAGGACACAGATGGCAAAGGATAAATTTAATAGAACCAAACCACACATGAATGTTGGAACAATTGGTCACGTAGATCACGGAAAGACAACTCTTTCTGCAGCTATTACCCAGCACTGCGCCAGGAAATTCGGCGACAAGGTAATGAGTTACGATCAGATTGATAATGCTCCGGAAGAAAAAGCACGCGGTATTACCATTAATACACGTCACCTTGAGTATCAGTCAGACAAGCGCCATTATGCGCACATCGACTGTCCTGGACACGCCGACTATATCAAGAACATGATTACAGGCGCTGCTCAGATGGACGGCGCAATTCTTGTAGTATCAGCGCCTGACTCAGTTATGCCCCAGACCCGCGAGCACATTATTCTTGCACGTCAGGTAGGCGTTCCTAACATGATCGTTTTCTTAAATAAAATCGATCTTCTTGATGATCCAGACCTTGTTGAACTTGTAGAAGAAGAAGTAAAAGATGTTCTTACAGCTAATGGTTTCCCTGGCGACAAAATTCCAATTATCAAAGGTTCAGGTTTTAAAGCAATGTCAGAACCCGATAATCCTGATGCTACAAAATGTATCGATGAGCTTTTGGAAGCAATGGACACATACTTCCCGAATCCGGAACGTGATCAGGACAAACCGTTTATTATGCCGATAGAAGACGTATTTACAATTCAAGGACGCGGTACTGTAGTAACCGGAAAAGTAGAACGCGGTGTTCTTAAGCTTAACGACGAAGTAGAAATTATCGGTATTAAACCAACAAAGAAAACAGTTATTACCGGTATCGAAATGTTTAATAAATTACTTGATGACGCACAGGCCGGCGATAACGTTGGTACACTTCTTCGCGGCGTAGACAAAAAAGACGTTGAACGCGGACAAGTTCTTGCAAAACCAGGTTCAATTAAACCTTTCAGCAAATTCAAAGGTCAGATTTACTGTCTGTCAAAAGAAGAAGGCGGACGTCACAGCCCGTTCTTTACAGGTTATAGACCTCAGTTCTATTTCCGCACAACAGACATTACAGGTACTGTAAAACTTCCGGAAGGCAAGGAAATGGTAATGCCCGGCGACAACTCAGAAGTTATCGGCGAACTTATCTATCCTATCGCAATGGAAAAAGGACTTCGCTTTGCTATCCGCGAAGGCGGAAAAACAGTAGCCTCTGGTCAGGTTACAGAGATTATCGAAGAATAGGTATTTTAATTTGATTTGCCTGACCGTGTTAAAAACGGTTAGGCAGTCATTCAGGCTAACGGAGGAATGATGGCCAAGGAAGGAATACGCGTAAGACTGCGCGGTTTTGATGTTGAATTAATAGATCAGAGCGCGAAATCTATTGCAACGGCAGTTAGAAAAGCCGGAGCAAAAGTAACAGGTCCAATTCCGCTGCCAACAAGAATTAATAAGGTGACAGTTTTACGTTCACCTCATGTAAACAAGAAAGCCCGCGAACAATTTGAAATGCGGACTCATAAACGTTTAATCGATATTGTTAATCCGTCTGCAGAAGTTATGGATTCATTAATGAAACTGGAACTTCCTGCCGGTGTAGATGTAGAGATTAAACAATAAATCTGACCACTTAAAAGCTTGGCTTTGCTAAGCAGTGGTAAGAAAATAATAGCCGTAGACGGTCTGCCTGACTATTTTATGTAGTTAGATTGGATAGCGTGCGGGATGGAGCAATACAATGTTAGGGCTATATGCCAGAAAATTGGGAATGACTCAGGTTTTTGACGATTCAGGAAACCTAATGCCGGTAACGGTAATGAGAGTGGATCCAAATGTAGTTATTGGCACAAAGACAAAAGAAGCTGACGGTTATGCTGCTGTAGTTGTCGGTATAGACGAAGCAAAGAAAAATCGAGTAACAAAAGCCAGAGCAGGGCAGTTTCCGGAAAATATTACACCAAAGAAAAATATTTGCGAATTGCGCGACTTTGAAAAAGAAGTAGCAGTTGGCGATTCTCTTGGTTTGGAAGTACTGGAAGGTATCAGATATGTTGATGTTTCCGGTGTAAGCAAAGGTAAAGGTTTTCAGGGTGTTTTTAAACGTTATGGTTTTGGCGGCGGACGTAAAACTCACGGCTCCAAATTTCATCGTGAACCTGGTTCTACAGGTCAGAACACTTACCCGCACAGAACCTTTAAGAATAGAAAGTTACCTGGCCGCATGGGGCGGGAGAATGTAACTGTATTAAGCCTTAAAGTTGTTAAAACAGATACAGAAAAACAGCTTATTATGGTACACGGCGCAGTTCCCGGTATCAATAAAGGTCTTGTGTTTGTCCGCACTGCGGTAAAGAAGGGACGGTAAATATGAACTGTAAAGTATATTCAAAAGAAGGCAAAGAAGTAAGAACAATGGTTCTTAATGATAATGTTTTTGGTCTGCCTGTTAATGAAGATTTAATATGGTATGCCATAAACAATGAGCTTGCAAACAGAAGAATCGGCAGTGCTTCTACAAAAGGCCGTGCCGAAGTTCATGGTTCAAATGCAAGACCATACAAACAAAAAGGTACGGGGCGTGCACGCCGAGGCGATAAAAAATCCCCAATCCTTGTCGGCGGCGGAACAATTTTTGGTCCCAAACCAAGAGATTTTTCCTATTCAATGCCGAAAAAAGCAAAAAGACTTGCTCTTAAATCAATTCTTAGCTTAAAAGCACAAAGCGACATGTTAAAAATAATCGAAGACTTTTCTATAGAATCCGGTAAAACAAAAGATCTTGCAGCGCTTCTAAAAAACTTTGATCCCGGACTTAGGACTGTAATTATTCTTAAAGATGACGATCCAAAAATCAAACGCGCTGCAGCGAATATTCCATGGGTTAAATACCTTTCCTATAACAGGCTGGAAGCTCATGAACTTTTTTACGGACGTCAGGTAATTATGCTGGAAACTGCGGCAAAAAATCTTAATGATTTTTACGGAAATGAAGGAGCAGAAAAATGATGCAATACGAAGATATATTGATCGAACCTGTACTTTCAGAAAAAGCAAATCAGCTTAGGGAAGAAGGAAAATATGTTTTTAAAGTAGCTCCTTCTGCTACAAAGACGCAAATTAAAGAAGCAGTAAGAAAACTGTTTAATGTAAATCCTGTTTCTTGTACAACGATGGTGGTAGGCGGTAAACCAAAAAGACTGCGCTACCGGTCTGGTTATACTTCTACCTGGAAAAAAGCAATTGTGCGGCTTCCCAAGGATGAGAAGATTGCAATCTTCGAGGGAGTTTAAAGTAGAAAATTATGGCTATTAAAACATATAAACCAATAACACCGGGAATGCGTCAGTACACCAGCGTAGATAACTCAAACCTTACTAAAGGCATTAAACCGGAAAAAACCCTTACAAGAGGAAAGAAAACCGGATCAGGCCGTGATTCAAACGGCCGTATCAGTATGTGGCATAAAGGCGGCGGACATAAACGCAAATACCGTGATATCGATTTTAAACGTGATAAATTCGGCGTTCCGGGTAAAGTAGCAACATTGGAATACGATCCCAACCGCAGTGCAAACATTGCTCTTATTCATTATAAAGACGGCGAAAAGCGCTACATCATAGCGCCCAAAGAATTAAAGGTAGGCGCTGCAATTATCAGCGGCCCTGATGCTTCCATTGAGCCCGGTAATGCTCTTCCATTGGAAAATATCCCATTGGGATTTAGTGTTTACAATATCGAACTTACATTGGGCAAAGGCGGACAGATGGTTCGTTCTGCAGGAGCCAGCGCTCTTATTGCTGCAAAAGAAGGCGAGTATGTAACAGTTAAACTTCCTTCCGGCGAAATGCGCATGGTATTTAAAAAATGTTATGCGACAATCGGCAGTGTTGGAAACGAAGACCACATGAATACAAATATGGGTAAAGCAGGCCGCAAGCGCTGGAAAGGCATTCGCCCGACAGTACGCGGTATGTCAATGAACCCTGTAGATCACCCTCATGGCGGCGGTGAAGGAAGAAGTAAGGGTAAACACCCTGTAACTCCCTGGGGTCAGCCGACAAAGGGATATAAAACCCGCAAGAAAAATAAACCATCATCAAAGTTTATTGTCAGCCGCGGTAAGAAGAAGTAGAGAGGGATTATGTCAAGATCTGTTAAAAAGGGTCCTTTCATCGAAAAGAGCCTGTATAAAAAAGTACTGGAATTGAGTAAGTCGGGAGAAAGGAAGATGATAAAAACCTATTCCCGCTGTTCAACAATTATTCCTGAGATGGTAGGCGGAACAATTTCTGTTTACAATGGTAAAACATGGGTTCCCGTATATATTACGGAAAACCTCGTTGGTCATAAACTTGGCGAGTTTGCTCCTACGCGTATTTTCCGCGGGCATGCAGGCTCCGATAAAAAGGCTTCGGCGAAATAGGCAGGATTATGAAAGAAAAAACAGGTTACAGGGCAATTAGTAAATTCTTAATTGGATCGCCCTCTAAAATAAGGCCGGTAGCAGACCTAGTGCGCCGCAGAACATACCCTGAAGCTATTTCCATTTTGGAAAATATGCCTCACAAGGGAGCAAAGCTTATCCGCAAAACGGTTAAGTCTGCCGCTTCCAATGCGTTATCCGATAACAAAAAACTTGATGAGGATATGCTTTATGTGCGTGAGATATATATCGATGAAGGCCCCCGTCTTAAAAGAATTTGGTTCCGCGGCAGGGGGCGCGCGGATATGCAGTTAAAAAGATTATGTCATATAACTGTAGTAATTGATGAAGCTGTTAAAACGGCTTCATTGGGTGATGCAAAGAAACCTTCAAAAAAGGCGGCTAAATAATGGGACAAAAAGTTAATCCGACCGGTTTAAGAATCGGAATTAATAAGACATGGGGTTCCCGCTGGTATGTCGATCCAAAAGAATATGTCGATGCTCTACATGAAGATTTGCAGCTTCGCAAGATTATTATGGATATGCCCGAAACCAAAGGCGCAGATATTGCAGAATTGGAAATTATCCGTCATCCTCAGCGTATTACAATTACAATTCACACAGCAAGACCCGGTGTTATCATTGGCGTTAAAGGCGCAAACATAGAAAAAATCGGCAACGATTTACAAAAGAAAGTAAGCAAAAAAGTTCAGATTAAAATAAAAGAAGTACGCAATGCAGATAATAATGCACAGATTATCGCTCAGAATATTGCCCGCCAATTGCTTGCACGTTCTTCATTCAGACGCACAATGAAGCAGGCGATTACAAATGCCATTAAAAAAGGCAATGCACAGGGCGTGAAAGTAAGGCTTTCCGGACGTCTTGGCGGAGCAGAAATGTCGCGCACAGAAGAAGCCAAAGAAGGACGTATTCCTCTTCATACATTAAGAGCAGATATTGATTACGGATTCGCCGAAGCTCATACTCCTTTTGGTTCAATCGGCGTAAAAGTTTGGGTTTATAACGGCATGAAGTACGGTAAAGAACAGAAAGAAGACGCAGGCGCTCTCGTCAGAAAACGACGCGATAGAGCTCCTGGCCGGACTGATGGTTCGAGGGGATAGGTAGTTATGCAAAGTCCAAAACGTGTAAAGCGCCGCAAGGTGCAAAGGGGCAATATGCCCGGCAACGCTACAAGGTGTAACAGTGTTGTGTTTGGTGATTACGCTCTTGTTGCTTTGGACAGGATGTGGATCACAAACAGGCAGGTAGAAGCAGCCCGTGTTGCAATTAACCGTCATGTAAAACGCGGCGGTAAAATGTGGATACGCATTTTCTGTGATAAACCTTTTTCCAAAAAACCTGCGGAAACCCGCATGGGTAAGGGGAAAGGCGCTCCGGAATACTGGGTAGCAGTAGTAAAACCCGGAACTGTTATGTTCGAACTGGGCGGCGGTATTAACCGCGCTCTTGCAGAAGAAGCAATGGCTTTGGCAGGTTCTAAACTGCCGATTAAAACAAAGTTTGTCGCACGTTCAGAAATGGAACTTGGGGCTTAAGGAGGCGCAGGATGAAAAATTCATTTAAAACCTTGTCTTATCCCGAGTTAAAAGTCAAACGAGACGAGCTTAAGAAGAAGTATATGGAATTTCGTTTTAAAATGGTTATAGGTCATGTCGATAACCCTTTGCAGAAACGGAATATGCGAAGGCAGATTGCAAGGCTTAATATGTTAATTCATGCGCATGAAACAGCAGAGCAAAAAAAAGAGGCTAAATAATGGCAGAAACAGCAATAGCAAAAGATAAAGCTGCAAGCGGAAAAAAAGAATTTATCGGAACAGTAAAGAGCGATAAAATGGAAAAAACCATTGTTGTTTCTATCGAAACATTAAAGCTGCATCCTCTTTATAAAAAGTATGTCAAGAGAACCAAAAAAGTTAAGGCTCATGACGAAAAGAACGAAGCAAAGATCGGCGATCGTGTCCGTGTAATAGAGTGCAGGCCTATCAGCAAAGAAAAATGCTGGAAGCTTGTAGAAATTATTGAGCGCGCCAAATAAAGGGAGATAGAAGATGGTTCAAGGTGAAAGCTTCCTGAATGTGGCAGATAATTCAGGCGCCAAATTAGTTCAGTGCATAAAAGTTCTGGGCGGCAGCAAACGAAGGTATGCTGGAATTGGCGATATTGTTGTTGTTGCGGTTAAAGAAGCGCTGCCGACATCAACCATAAAAAAAGGCGCTGTAGAAAAAGCGGTTGTAGTGCGTGTGCACAAAGAATATCGCCGCCCGGACGGAACTTATATCAGGTTCGATGATAACGCCTGCGTTATCATCGATGCTGCATTAAATCCAAAGGGAAAGCGTATCTTTGGACCTGTGGCGCGTGAATTAAGGGAAAGAAGCGAGTTTATGAAAATCGTTTCTTTAGCCCCAGAGGTTTTATAACCAAAGGTTATTATAGGAATAGAGGTTATTATGGCAGAAGTTGTACATAAATTTAAACTTAGAAAAGAAGATACTGTCGAAGTTATTGCCGGAAAAGACAGAGGCAAGCGCGGCAGAGTTCTTAAGATTATGCGCGATGCGGATAGAATTGTCGTAGAAGGCGTAAACATTGTAAAAAAAGCAAAGAAGAAAAGAAAACAGTCAGACCGCGGCGGCATTGTCGAGGTTGAAGCTCCTCTTCATTCTTCCAATTTAATGGTGGTTTGCAAAAAATGCGGCCCAACAAGGATAGGTTTTAAGTTTGATAATGAAAATAAAATTAGAATTTGCAGAAAATGCGGGGAGGTCTTGTAATGAGTAAGAACTATGTACCCCGGCTTAAAACAATTTATAAAGAGCAGATAGCTCCTGAAATGTTTAAAGAGTTCGGCTACAAATCGAATATGCAGATTCCCAGGCTGGATAAAATCGTAGTAAGCATGGGCGTTGGCGAAGCTTTGCAGAACAAAAAACTTTTGGATGCCGCTGTAGATACATTAACTCAGATTACAGGGCAAAAAGCGGTAAAGACAAAAGCCAAAAAAAGTATTGCAAACTTTAAAATCAGACAGGGTCAGGAAATCGGCGCGAAAGTTACTCTTCGCGGTAAAATGATGTATGAGTTTTTTGACAGGCTTGTTAATGTCGCTCTTCCGCGTGTTAAGGACTTTCATGGCATTAATCAGAATGCTTTTGACGGCCGCGGAAATTATTCAATGGGAATTCAGGAACAGATTATTTTCCCGGAGATTGATTTTGACAAGATAGAAAAAGTTGCCGGATTAAACATTGTAATTGCAACAACGGCAAAAACAGATGCAGAAGCGAAAGCATTCCTTGCGAAGTTTGGAATGCCTTTCAGGAAATAGGGGGAAGCTTAAAGAATGGCAAGAAAAGCAATGATAGTGAAAGCGCAGCGAACACCTAAGTATAAAACACGAAAGGTAAATCGCTGCAGGATCTGCGGAAGACAAAGGGGTTTTTTGCGGAAATATGAAATGTGCCGCTTATGCTTCCGGAAACTCGCAAGCGAAGGGATGATTCCCGGCGTTACAAAATCTAGCTGGTAGGAGAATAGGATGAGTATATCAGATCCAGTTGCAGACATGCTGACAAAGATTAGGAATGCTGGCATGGCAAAGCATGAAAAAGTTGATATTCCCACCTCCAGGCTTAAGCTTGAAATAGTCAAGATATTGAAGACCGAAGGGTATATTAAGAATTTTAAAAAGGCAAATCAGGAAGGCGCGAATGTTATCAGAGTTTTCTTAAAGTATGATGACAGCACGGCTCCGATTATTCACGGCATAGAAAAGGTTTCAAAGCCAGGACGCCGCGTATACATGGGATATAAAAGCATGCCGAGAGTATTAAACGGCTACGGAACCCTGATTGTTTCTACATCACAGGGTGTTACAACAGGCAAAAAAGCTGCCGAGAAAAAAGTCGGCGGTGAAATTATTTGCACCGTTTGGTAGGTAAGGTTAAGGGGTTTTATGAAACAGGTTTCATATTCGATTATAATGTGCGGCATTGCCGCACCATATTGAGGTTAATATGTCAAGGATCGGAAAAATACCGGTGAAGATTCCCGGTGGGGTCAAAGTTACATTTCAGAACGAAGAAATGTCCGTAGAAGGCCCAAAGGGAAAATTAAAACAAAAATTTCATCCCATAATAGCTTTTGAAGACAAGGGTACAGAAATCGTTGTTAGCAGAAAAAATGAAGAAAAGCAATCAAAGGCGTTTCATGGTCTTTACCGCAATCTTCTGAACAATATGATTATTGGCGTTACAACAGGTTTTAACAAAACGCTTATAATAAACGGCGTTGGTTACAAGGCAGAAGTTCAGGGAAAACTCCTTTCTATGAGCCTTGGATACTCAAATGATATTTTTGTAGCTATTCCTGAAGGTTTAACAGTTGCTGTTGACCAGGGCGGAAAACTTACAATATCTGGAGTAGAAAAACAGCGTGTCGGAGAATTTGCGGCGCAGATCCGCAAGTTAAGAGGACCAGAACCTTATAAAGGTAAAGGTATTCGCTATGAAGATGAAATTATCAGACGTAAAGTCGGTAAATCAGGTGTTAAGTAGGATATTTTATGTTACAGAAAATGCTGGAAAAAGACAGAAAGCGGCTTAGAAGGAAAATTCACATTCGAAAAAGAATTTCCGGAACAGCGGAACGTCCGCGAATGACAATTACAAAGAGTAATCGCAGTGTTTCTGTTCAGGTAATAGATGATAGTAAGGGTTTTACTCTTGTTTCAGCTTCGTCTTTGGAAAAGGATTTAGTTAATATTAAAGCAACTGCAGCGGGAGCCGCTCAGTTAGGTGAAATAATCGGAAAACGTCTGTTGGAAAGAAACATTAAAACTGTCGTCTTTGATCGCAACGGATATTTATATCATGGAGTAGTTAAGGCTTTGGCCGATGGTGCCCGGAAAGCGGGAATCAATTTTTAGCTGAATTGGCAGCAGGGGGAATGATGGCAAAATCGAAAGATATGCTCAACGACAATTTGACAGAAGATAATGTCGATGAAAAGGAAGTTGATACAGATAGTGACTCTATCGTAGCTTCTGCGGAAGTACCTCGTCATGAAGGCAGAGGCGAAGGCCGCAGGGAAGGCCGCAGAGGACGCGGACGCGATCGTGATCGCGGTGATAGAGAACCTGCCGAAAAAGAATTTGTAGAAAAACTTGTAAAACTTAACAGAACCGCCAAGGTTGTAAAGGGCGGAAGACGCTTTTCATTCTCTGCGCTTACTGTAATTGGAGATCGCAAGGGAAGAGTAGGTTACGGTTTTGGAAAAGCCAATGATGTTTCGGAAGCTATCCGCAAAAGTATAGACAAAGCAAAACGCAACATGATTGCTCTTCCGATCAAAAACGGAACTATTCCTCATGAAGTAACCGGTCTTTTTAAATCGTCTCATGTTTTATTAAAACCTGCACGTTCCGGAACAGGTATTATTGCAGGCGGTCCTGTTCGGGCAATAATGGAAGCCGGCGGAGTTACTGATGTACTTTCAAAATCTATCGGTTCTTCCAGCCAGTATAACGTAGTCAAAGCAACATTCGATTGCATCAGCAAGATGATGGATGCCAAGACAGTATCAAGAAACAGGGGCAAATCCCTGAATGAGTTGTGGGGTTAGTGAGGTTGTTATGGCAAAGATAAAGGTTCGTCTTGTACGCAGTACTATCGGTCAGATTCCGCAGCATCGCGCCACAGTCCGTTCTTTGGGTCTTCGTAAAATAGGCTCTGTAAAAGAACATGAATCAAACCCCGCAGTTATGGGAATGGTAAAAGCTGTTTCTCATTTAGTAACAGTAGAGGATGTAAAATAATGGCGCACGATTTTAATTTACACGCACCGGTTGGCGCGAACAAAAAAAAGCGTATTGTCGGACGCGGACAGGGTTCAGGCCGCGGTACTACTGCCGGTAAAGGGCAAAAAGGTCAGCAGGCTCGCTCAGGCGGAGGTAATCCGTATGTTGGTTTTGAAGGCGGTCAGATGCCTTTATATAGAAGACTCGCGCAAAGAGGCTTTTCCAATCATCCTTTTAAACAGGAATGGCAGATAGTTAATCTTGGCGAAATAGATAAACGCTTTGAATCAGGTGAAACTGTAGACATGGCTTCTTTGCATAAAAAAAGACTTATTAAAGGCTCACTGCCTGTTAAGATATTAGCAAATGGCAATTTGTCAAAGAATCTAAAATTTAAAATAGATTCCATTTCAGCTTCGGCAAAAGAAAAGGTAGAAAAAGCAGGAGGCGAAGTTACTGTTATTCCTGCTCCGGAGAAAATTCGGCCTAAAAATAAAATGGGCAGTAAAAAAGCCGTAAAAGCGGGCGGTAAAAAGTAAATGGCTAATCCTATAGTTGGAATGTTTAGAATAAAAGAACTGCGCGAGCGCATTCTCTTTACTTTTGGAATGCTTGTAGTATTCCGAATCGGAGCTGTGTTTCCAATACCTGGAATTAATGTAAGGGAATTATCACGCTTCTTTATGTCTCAGGGAACAGGCAACCCGATTGTTGATTACCTGGACTTCTTTGCCGGCGGCGCATTTTCTAACTTTTCTGTATTCATGCTTGGAATTATGCCTTACATTACCATGTCAATTATTATGCAGCTTTTGTTAATTGTTTTCCCGAACTTAAAGAAAATATCGCAAGAGGACGGCGGACGCAAAAAGATTCAGAAGTGGCAAAGATACGGCACTGTTGTAGTTTGTATTGTTCAGGCTCTCGCTGTAGGTCAGTTTGCAAGATATATCGACAGACAGGTAGAAAATCTTTTATATGTAAACATGTTCCAGTTCACGCTTATATCGATACTTACGGTTACGACAGGAACAATGTTTCTTATGTGGATAGGTGAGCAGATTACAAAACGCGGTGTCGGAAACGGAATATCGCTTTTAATTTATGCAGGTATTGTTGCGCGTCTTCCCGATGCGCTTTTCCAGCTGTTCAGAATGATGAGAAACGGAGAAATTAATCCTGTTTTTGTTATTATCGTTCTTGTAATGTTTGTCGGCATCGTTGCTTTGGTTGTGTTTGAACAGCAAGGTCAGCGGAAAATTCCTGTTAACTATGCAAAAAGGGTAGTAGGAAGAAAAATGTACGGCGCTCAGAACACATATATACCTTTTAAAATTAACCCGTCTGGCGTTATTCCTGTTATTTTTGCATCATCAATTTTGATGTTCCCTATGCAGATTGCGCAGTCTCTTGGCGGCGACGGCACCAGCTGGCTTTCATCGGTGGCAAATGCGCTTAGCCCTCAGAGTCTTTTATATAATATTTTATATGTATTTTTAATTGTATTTTTTGCTTATTTCTATACACAGGTTACTCTTAACCCGATAGAAATTGCTAAACAAATAAGGGAAAACGGCGGATCTATTCCAGGTATCAGGAGTGAAAAAATAGAAGAACACTTAACAAGGATACTGAATCGCATCGTTCTTCCAGGTTCGTTGTATCTTGCATTTATTGCAGTTACTCCGACTCTTATACAGCTGGCGTTTAGAATACCGTCATCTGTTGCATATCTAATGGGCGGTACTTCACTTCTCATTATGGTTGGCGTAGGGCTTGATACAATGACCCAGATTGAGGGATTGTTGAAAATGCACCATCACGAAGGATTGGTAAAACGCGGTAAATTACGCGGTAGGAACCTTTAATAAGGGTTGAAGGATTTAAGGATTTAGGAGATTATTAGATATGAAAGTTAGAACCAGCGTAAAGCCAATTTGCGATAAGTGCAAAATAATAAAGCGTAATGGGATTATTCGTATTATTTGCCAGAATCCCAAGCATAAACAAAAACAAGGCTAGGAAAGGAGAGATTATGGCGCGTCTTGTAGGGATTGACCTCCCGAATAAACATGTAAATATCGCATTAACTTACATCTTTGGAATTGGAAGATCAAGTGCGGATGAGATTGTTGCAAAAGCAAAACTCGACCCCATGCGTATGATGAATGATCTTTCGCAGGAAGAGTTAAACGAACTTAGAAATATAATAGAAAGTGATTATAAAGTAGAAGGCCGCCTGCGCACAGAAGTTGCGCTTAATATAAAGCGGCTTATGGATATTGGCTGTTATCGCGGCTTGAGACATCGTAAGGGATTGCCGCTTCGTGGTCAGCGCACAAGAACAAATGCACGTACTCGCAAGGGTAAAAAGAAAACCGTTGCCGGTAAGAAGAAATAGGGATTGGAGGAATAAGTGGCAACAGCTGCAAAGACTACAAAAAAGAAAAAAGAGAAAAAATCAGTATACGAGGGCAATGTCTATATTCAGGCAACCTTCAACAATACTATTGTTACAATTACCGATCTAATGGGAAATACTGTTTCCTGGGCAAGTTCCGGTATGCTGCAATTTAGGGGCGCTAAAAAATCGACTCCTTTTGCCGCTCAGTCTGTAACAGAAACTGCCGCTCAAAAGGCATTACAGGCAGGTTTAAGGGAAGTGCATGTTTTTATTAAGGGACCGGGTATTGGCAGAGAATCGGCTATCCGGCAGCTTGGAGTTATGGGCATCAAGGTTAAGTCAATAAGTGATGTTACTCCAATTCCGCATAACGGTTGCAGACCAAGAAAAACTCGTCGAATATAATAGAGGAGAAGCATATGGCAAGATACACCGGCCCTGTTTGCAGAATGTGCCGTGTAGAACAGAAAAAATTAATGCTTAAGGGGAACCGCTGCAAAAGCGATAAGTGCCCTATGAATAAAAAGCGTTCAGCTCCGGGAAAGGATCCAAAATCCAGGCCTGGAAAGAGATCTGATTACGGCGTTCAGCTGCGCGAAAAGCAAAAATTAAAAAGAATTTACGGGATGATGGAAAAGCAGTTCAGGCTTTTCTTTGATCGCGCTCAGCGTATGTCCGGTATTGCAGGCGAAAACCTTTTTGTATTACTGGAAAGACGGCTTGATAATGTTGTTTACAGAATGCGCTTTGCTTCGTCCAGAAGCCAGGCAAGACAGCTTGTTTTACATGGTCATATTCTGGTAAACGGCAAGAGGATTACTATACCTTCTTATCTTGTTAATCCGGAAAATGAAGTTAGCGTTGCGGAAGGAAGCAAGAATTTAACGGTTGTCAAAGATGCGTTAAGAGAATATGGCAAGTCTGGCGTAATGCCCTGGCTCAGTGTCGATCCCGATTCGATGAAGGGAAAATTTTTAGCGTCTCCGCGAAGAAGCGATATTACCGACCTTGGCGATGTCAAAGAACAGATGATCATCGAATTATATTCTAAATAAGGATGGAAAAAATGGCTCGTAAGAACCTTATGCAAGGATTCAAGCGCCCGAAAAGCTTTACTTTTGAACATGGAGAGCTTAACCAGAGCTATGGCAAATTTGTTGCTTCTCCGTTTGAACCGGGCTTTGGTACGACTGTCGGCAATACATTACGAAGAGTTCTCCTTTCTTCTATCCAGGGGTATGCCATTACCGCAGTAAAGATAGAATCGATAGATGTTAACGGAACAACTCATAATGTTTCCAGCGAATTTGAAACAATTCCAAGCATTGTCGAAGATACTCTAGAAGTTATTAACAACCTAAAACAAATTCGTCTTAGACTGCCGGAAGATTCAGAGCAGGATGTTTTGCTTTATGAATGGTCGGGTAAGCAGGAAATAAAAAGCGATGATTTTGCACGGCCTGGTCAGGTAGATGTTTTATCTTCAGGTCAGCATATAATGACATTAATGGATAACGCCAGTGTCAGGTTTGAGATTCAGATTGATCTTGGACGCGGTTATGTGCCATCAGAGGTTAATGAACGCTACATCGAAGTTATTAATACAATTCCTGTAGATGCAATTTTTTCGCCGGTTAAAAAGGTTAAGTTTAATGTTGAATCTACCCGTGTAGGCCAGCGCAATGACTATGATAAACTTGTTCTTGAAATCTGGACAGACGGCACAGTAAAACCGGAAGATGCGCTTGCAGAAGCTGCAAAAATTGCTAAAGATCATTTTTCTGTTTTTATCAATTTTGATGAAAACAATCTGGGAATAGAAGATGATCTGGATGATGAAAACGATCATATAAGAAAGATTTTAAATACACCTGTAGAGGAACTTGAACTGTCTGTGCGTTCTTCCAATTGCCTGAAGAACTCGAACATAAAAACAATAGGTGAACTTACACGCAAGACCGAAGATGATATTGCCAGAACGCGTAATTTTGGAAAAAAGTCGCTTCAGGAAATTAAGGAAAAACTTAAAGAATGGAATTTAAGTTTTGGAATAACCGATTTAAATGTCCTGAAGAATGCCCGTTTTGAAACTAAAGTAAAGGAAACTGAAGATGAAGCATAGAAAAGGATTTAACCCGCTGCAGCGGACTGCTGCGCATCGCAAGGCGCTCAAACGAAGCATGGTAACATCTTTGTTCAGGCAGGAAAGAATAAAAACAACAAAAGCAAAAGCGCTGGAAATTCGCAGAACAGCAGAAAAAATGATTACCCGTGCAAAAGAAGATTCTGTTCATAACCGCAGAATTGTTTCCAGCCGGTTATTCGATGAAGGTATTGTTGCAAAATTATTTACAAACATTGCTCCCAGAATGAAAGACCGCAAAGGCGGTTATACGCGCATAATTAAACTTGGCGAAAGAAAAGGTGATGCGGCAGAAATAGTTATTCTGGAACTTGTAGATTATAAATTTGATGCAGAAGAAGGAAAAAAGAAAGCCAAGAAGAGTGAAGCTCAGAAAGGTGAAAAGGGGAAATAGATGTCAAAAGCACATAGAGGCAAAGGAATAAGAGATCAATTTGCTCATGGCCGCGGCGAATGCCCGGTTTGTAATAGAAATAATGTAAAAACTTTATATGAACAGGAAGCAGGCGGGCAAAAATTTAAAATTTGTAAAGTATGCAAAGCTGCTGTAAAAAACGGCAAAAAAAAGCTGCCGGTTGTTGAAATGCCGCCTGCGGCGGAAGCTCCGGCAGCGTCACCAGCTCCTGCGCCTGCGGCGGAAGCTCCGGCAGCAGAAACTGTATCTGCAGCAGCGGAACCTGCGGCTGAAACTGAAAGCGCTTCTGAAGCAACAGCTTAAGCTGTTAAAGCTGCAGATTATTTTTCTTAATTAATTTCTTTAAAATGGATTTCTCATTAAAATAGTTGTGTTCATTCTTTCCAGAACACCGTAAAAAAAGTTCATTGTAAGATTATTGTCTGCAGCCCTTAATCCGTGAGCCGCAAGGAGCTCGTCTGAATAAAGGTACAATGGGTATAATTTTGTATTTCTAAAACTGCGGTCGTAATGAGTTATGACCGGTATCAAACCTATATTATGAATAAATAATTCATCTTTTGGGTTTTTTTCAAAGGTTATTACCATCATTCCGCCGATAATTCTTTCTCTTTCCCGCTGATGAGATGCAAAGTTGCCAAGCGAATAATAACATAAAGTTTCTTTACCGTCCGGGCGTGCGATTTTTTCGAAACGCTGTAATACATGGGGATGATGACCGATTATTAAATCTACGTTATGCTGTGCAAGAAACTGAGCAAGGTCTGTCTGTGATCTATCAGGCTGCAGTAAGTATTCTGCGCCCCAATGCATGGAAACAATTAAAAAATCGCATAATGGGCGCAATTCATTTATTTCCTGAGTCATTTTGTTTCTGTCAATCATGGAAACAAGGTTTGGATTATCTCTTGGAAGAGGAATCCCGTTCAAACTGAATGTATATGCCAAAAATCCAAGAGTTATATTGTTTCTTGTAATTATCCGCGCACTTGGCCCTTCTTTGCGCGTTCCAATCACTAAAAACTGTTCAAAAGTATCCAAAAAATCGAGCGTTGCATAAAGACCGTTTCTTCCCATATCCATTGCATGATTGTTTGCAAGATTTAAAACTTCAAATCCTGTATCAGCAATCGCATGTGCCATTGCCTGCGGTGTATTAAATAACGGAAATCCAGAATAACCAAAACTTGTTCCTGCCATAACAGTTTCTACATTAATAAACGCCAGGTCTGCGTTTTTAACTATACTTTTTATTTCTGAATAAACAGGGGTAAAATCGTATGTGCCGTTTGCTTTTAATCCGTCTCTGATAAACGAATCGTGTATTAAATTATCGCCTACTGCAACAAAAGTAAGAGTATGGCTCCGGGGAGAGGAAAGATAGTCTTCCGGCGTACTTGGCCTGGAATAGCAGGAAAATAAAAGAAAAGGAATTAAAGTAAATAATAGTTTATTTTTCATATCTTCCTCCAATTACCCTTTGTAAGCCGGAAAGGTCATTATATAATTGTATATCCTTAAACCCTTTTTTATCAAGTAAAATTTGTATCTCATGCATTTGCCGCGGATCTGCTTCCAGCAGAAGAAAGCCGTTTTGTTCCAGGTAATTTGGCACTTTATCTATTATTTGTTTAATTATTTCCAATCCGCAAGCGCCGCCGTCTAATGCAAGCCTAGGTTCATTTTGCACTTCTGCGGAGAGGGTTTCAATTTCTGCCGATGGAATATACGGCGGATTAGAGATGATTAATGCGAATTTTTGAGTAGAAGAGTTCTCGCAGACTTCGAACCGGAACCGACACCGAGACCAAAGGTCGAGGTTCCCCTCTGGCAGGTTCGGCGGAGACACAGAGGGCGCGGAGGCAGGAGAAGGTGAAGAGAAAGCATAAAATAAGTCTCCAAGAAAAAATTGAATTTTATTTTTACCTAATAGTCTTTCTGCGTTTTCTTTAGCAGTTTTTAAAGCATTAGGGCAAATGTCTGTTGCATAAACTTCTAATTCAGGTTTTTCATGTTTTAAAGAAACTGCAATAGCTCCAGAGCCGGTACACAAATCCAAAACCTTTATTTCCTCTCTGCGTCCTTTGCTCTTAATATTGGCTGCGCTAGCAGCTTGCGTCTCTGCGTGAGATATTAATCCAATCGCTGTTTCTACAAGTGTCTCTGTATCGGGTCTTGGTACAAGTACCGCTTTATTTACTAAAAACTCTAACCCCCAGAATTCTTTTTTACCTGTTAAATAAGCAATACACTCTCCGCCTGCCCTTCTTTCTATTAATTCGCAGTATACAGCGCAGTATTTATCTGAAATTTTTTCATTATTTGCTGTTATAATAAATGTCCGGTCTTTTTTTAAAACAAACGCAAGCAATAAAGATGCATCAAGCTCGTGAGTCTTTATTCCTGCATATTTTAAATCTGCGCTGCCCTGCGCATAAGCTTCGCGGACAAACATATCTTAATCTTCATTATCTTCTGCAGTTACGCTGCTTTGCAGAAGTTCTTCTTTTGCAGAAAGTTTAAGCGCGTCAAAAAGTTCCAATGTATCTCCCTGCATTACAAGATCAAGTTTATATAGAGTTAGATTAATGCGGTGATCCGTAAGACGGTTTTGCGGAAAGTTATATGTTCTTATTCTCTGGGAGCGGTCGCCGGAGCCTACCTGACTTTTTCTTGCTTCTGCTCTTTTTGCCGCTGCTTTTGCTTCTTCCATCTCGTAAATGCGCGCGCGGAGTATTCGCATTGCTTTTGCTTTGTTTTTTATCTGGCTTTTTTCGTCCTGACAATGAACGGTAAGTCCTGTCGGCAAGTGAGTTATGCGGACTGCAGAGTCTGTTGTGTTTACGCTCTGCCCTCCAGGGCCGCCTGCGCGCATTACATCGATACGGAGATCATCCTGCTTTATATCAATTTCTGTTTCATCTGCTTCCGGCAAAACGGCTACTGTTACTGCCGATGTATGTATCCTGCCCGATGCTTCTGTAGCAGGAACCCTTTGCACTCTGTGTACGCCGGATTCATACCGGAGATTCTCGTAAACATTATCGCCGCTTATTGAAAAAACAATTTCTTTTATGCCGCCAAGCTCTGTATCATTAATGTTCATTATTTCGAATTTCCAGTTTTTGGTTTCTGCAAAACGGGAATACATCCGGAAAAGGTCTGCAACAAAAAGCGCAGCTTCATCTCCGCCTGTTCCGGCTCTAATTTCCATAATGATATTTTTTTCGTCCAATGGATCTTTTGGTATTAACAAAAACTTTAATTTTTCTTTGTCAATTTCCAGTTTATTTTCCAGTTCCTTTAGTTCTTCGCGCGCAAGTTCCTTCATATCGGAATCTTTTTCATCGTGAATTAATATTTTTGTTTCTTCTGTTTGTTTTTCCAGATTTTCTATTGTTTTATGCAGTTCTGCAATTTCGTAAAGATGTGAATGTTCTTTCATTATTGTGCGGTACCGGTTCTGATCTTTTACAAGATCGGGATCCTGAATAAGTTCATTCAATTCATCATATTTTTTTAAAAGGGAAACTAAACGTTCACTCATGATTCAGCCTTACTTCTCATCAAAATAGGGGCAGGAATAAATTACCAATTCCATTGGGTTGTCTTCACAGGAAAAACTGTCCAGAGTTTCAATAAGTGTTTCCTGAACATGACAATTTCCAGCAAACGAACAAAACGGGCAGGCTCCGTTACCTCGCGCATTTACTTCTACTTGCATAATTAAGGATAGCAGAAAAACCGGCTTTAAGCAAGCGGAAAAATGACTTTCATTTCCTGATCATTTATGATATAATAATAACGAGGGGAAATTGGAAAAATTTAATCTATTTATCCAAAAAATTCAGGATATTTTTCTAAATTTAAGCGCAGAACAGAAACGGCGTTTTGCCGTTTTTTGTACAATTGCTTTTGCTTCTATTTTAACAATCTCTGTTTTAATGTCCTTGAATATAAATAGGCGCGAAAGGAATGGACTGCCGGGACCTCCTGATAGAATTTCCATTTTTTCGCCTGTTCCGGCTCATGAACTGTTTTTCCCCGATGAACCTGATTATATTCCTGGTGTGCTTCTTGAAAGAGAACAGCGGACAAGCTGGACAGAAGAAGATGCAAAAGAGCATTGGTTGGATCCATTAAGATTCGGAGAAGAGCATTGGCGTGAAATGATAGAGACAGCAATAGATGACTTTTTGGAGCGTGTTCCATGAAAAGATTTAGTTTAATAAGTTTGATAATATTGATAGTTTTCCTTTCCTGCGAAACTATGCCGTATGCTGCTGAAGAAAAGTTATTGGTAATGGAAGTAAAACCTGAACAAGAACTTGAAACAGAAATAGTACTGGAAACAGAACTATTTTATGAAACCGAAGAAATTCTGCTGGCGGAAGAAGAGCCGATTATTGATACCAGTATATTGTTAGCTGAAGCCGATGAAAGATTGGCGGAAATGGAACAGCAATTGGCAGGTATGGAACAATTGCTTGCAGAAATGGAACGGCGTTTGGCAGATATAGAGATTGCAGCAGAAGAACCTTCTGCGCTGCCAGTGGTTACAACACCGATACAAACACCGCCGCCAGCGGTGACGCCAGCAGTACCGCCAGCAGTGACGCCAGCGTCGCCGCCAGCGTCGCCGCCAGCGTCGCCGCCAGCGTCGCCGCCAGCGATACCGCAAGTGCCGCCGACAGCGGCGCCGCCTCCTGTACCTATACCTGTGCCGCTTCCAGCAGAAATAATAGAAGAAACTGCAGAAACGAATGAACCAACGCACACCGGTTTTTCTCGTAATGATCAATCTGTACCTGCCGCGCGGATAGATAATCTAACTCAAATGGGAATAACTCCCCTTGATACTGAAATAGTTTATTCAAGGATTGTACGCGCTACAGTTGGTCAAGTTTTAGAAATACCTTTCCGGGGAACGGGCTGGGTTTATTTGGGAGAAATTGCATCAAGGCGCGGCATTGTTTATAGTTCGCGGCGCAATGATGCAGAAGGTCTAAGTTTTATTTTTGCGCTGGAAGCGGCTGGAACTTATACTTTAAAATTTTACAGACAGGATTTTATCAGAGATTATATACTTAATGATCATGTTCAGGTAATTGTTGGAGAAGCTCCGGCAGCTGGTGCAGGATGGTTTAATGCGCCGGTTGACAGGGGCAGGGTAGTTGCTCAGCCTCGCTGGCCTTCACCGCTTGAAGAAGCGCAAATTCGAAGCGGCGTTATGCCTTCCGGCGAACCTGTTGTTTCCGGTACACCAGCGCCGAATGCTGCAACGCCGAGTCAGGAAAGAGCGCCTGCACAAACTGCAAGCGCTCCTCAGGCTCAGCAGTTACCTGTTACACAGCCGCAAACAGTTATATCTCCGTCAGCGGCGGATGCGTCTCAAGCCGCTGCGTCTCAAGCCGCTGCGTCTAACGCCGTTGTATCTAATGCCGCAACGTCTGAATTAACTGCACAAAATGAAGAAGTTTCCATGCCAAGACTAACACCCGAAGTTATTATCCAAAGAGCGCAGGAATCTTTTGATGCAGGAAATGTTTCATCTGCAATTTCATTATTAAATCAATATATGGAATATTATCCCGGCGGCAGTGATGAAATTTACTGGCTTTACGGGCAATTTTATGAAGCAAACAGTCCAAGCAGAAATATTCTTCTTTCTTTGGATTATTACCGCCGTTTAACGAACGAGTATCCGCAAAGCAGACGTTTTAATGAAGCGCGGCGCAGGATTGCATACCTGGAAAGATTTTATATTAACATTCAGTAATTTAAAGATTTTTCTAAAGTCTTAACGTACTGTTATAAGCCTCGGCGCGGATTTGTTTTATGTTTGGGTCTTTCAGGTAATCATCAAATAACATCATGCGGTCGATAAACCTGTCTCCCTTTTTTTCCTGCGGCAGAATTTCTATAATCCGGTTTGCTATCGAATTAATAAATTCATGATCGTGCGAGTTAAAAAGAATTACTCCGGGGAAAGCCGAAAGACCGTCATTAAGGGCTGTAATTGCTTCAAGGTCTAAATGATTTGTAGGTTCATCCAGTATTAAAACATTAACGCCCGAAAGCATCATTTTAGAAAGCATACAGCGGACTTTTTCGCCGCCGGACAAAACATTTACAGGTTTAAGAGCTTCTTCGCCTGAAAAAAGCATACGGCCGAGAAAACTGCGTACATATGTTTCATCCTGATCCGGCGAATACTGGCGCAGCCAGTCTGTAATTGATAAATCTGAATTAAAAAAGTGCGAGTTATCTTTTGGAAAGTAGGAAAAAGATGTTGTCTGCCCCCAATAACAATCGCCGCTTTCGGCTTGTTTTTCGTTTGTAATTATATCAAAGAAAGCAGATATTGAAGAATGTTCATTTCCTACAAAAGCAATCTTATCTCCCTTGTTTACAGTTAAAGAAAAATCTTTTAACAAAGAAGTACCTTCGAATGAATAATTTAATTTTTCTGCTCGTAAAACATTATTGCCTATTTCGCGCTCAGGTTTAAATCCAACATACGGAAATTTTCTGCTTGTTACAGGAACATTGTCAAGATCAAGTTTTTCCAGAACTTTTTTACGGCTTGTTGCCTGTTTTGCTTTGCTTGCGTTAGATGAAAACCTTTGAATAAAATCCTTTAATTCTTTTGCCTTTTCTTCGCGCTTTTTAAGCTGATCTCTTGCCTGACGCTGTAATATCTGGCTCATTTGATACCAGAAATCGTAGTTGCCGGAATACGGCGTTATTTTTCCAAAGTCAATATCACAGACATTTGTACAAACTGCATTTAAAAAGTGGCGGTCGTGAGAAACAACAATAACTGTGTTGGGAAAATCAATTAAAAAATCTTCAAGCCATGAGATGGATTCCAGATCCAGGCCGTTTGTCGGTTCGTCCAAAAGTAAAATATCAGGATTGCCGAAAAGCGCCTGAGCTAGAAGTACACGCACTTTTTTTGATTCATCAAGTTCTGCCATTAGTCTGCCGTGATCGCTTTCATCTAAGCCAAGGCCGGATAGTAATTGCCCTGCCTGCGCTTCGGCTTCCCATCCGCCAAGTTCGGCAAAATCGGCTTCAAGTTCGCTTGCCTTTAAACCGTCTTCTTCCGTAAAATCTTCTTTTGCATAAATTAGTTCGCGTTCTTTCTGCACGGCATAAAGTTTTGGATAACCCATAACAACAGTTTCAACTGCAGGAAATTCTTCGTAAGCAAAGTGATCCTGCTTTAATACGGCAATTCGATTGTTTTTTGCAATGGAAATTTCACCCTTGTCGTGTTCAATTTCGCCGGAAAGAATTTTTAAAAAAGTTGATTTTCCCGCTCCGTTTGCGCCTATTATACCGTAGCAATTACCGGGAGTAAATTTTAAATTTACATCTTTAAAAAGTGTCCGCTCGCCGAATACAAGACTAACATCTGTAACAGTAATCATTTATTTTCCTTCTTTTTAAATATTCCAAAAAGTTTTGATAATATTCCTTTTTTTTCGGGTTTTGGATCTTTTAAAGAAGAACTCTCGCGGAGGCGCGGAGGCGCGGAGGACGCAGGGGAAGAAGAATGTGATTTAGAATACTTCTTCTTGTATACAGCCATCCTGTCTTCCATCGAAAGTTTCGAAAGATCTGTGTTTTGCGTCTCTTTTCTTTTGTATTCTCTCTGCGATCTCTGCGTTTCTGCGTCTCTGCGTGAACTCTTATTCTTAAAATCTCTTTGCGTCTCTGTCGAACCTGCCAGAGGGGAACCTCGACCTTTGGTCTCGGTGTCGGTTCCGGTTCGATGTCCGCGAGAGCTCTTCTTTGTAAATTCTCTCTTCTTATTATCTTTCGGTCTATCCTCATATCTATCAGTCTGTATCCTTAAACCCGCGCTTTTATCATCGGCATAGTTTTCCTGCATTGCAATTTCCGATGGAATTTTTTTACCAATGTAGCGTTCAATGGCTGGCAGTTCATAAACATCCCGTTCGCTGGATAAAGTTATTGCCTTACCTGTCTTTCCTGCACGCGCAGTTCTGCCGATTCTGTGGACATAATTTTCCGCTTCTGATGGAACATCGTAATTTATTACCATCGAAAGGCTTTCTATATCTAAACCGCGCGCCGCGACATCTGTAGCGACAAGCATTTTAATTTTGCCGGATTTTACATTATCGATAACTTTAAGGCGTTTTACCTGCGGTAAGTCACCGATTATAAATTCGCAGGTGTAACCGTTCATCTTAAGCCGCTTTGCGACAATTTCTGTATTTTTTTTTGTATTGCAGAAAATAATTGCGCTTTCCGGCTGTTCGCGTTTTAAAATACCGAGCAAAAGCGGCATCTTTTCTTCTGACGGAACATGGTAAAGTATCTGAGTAATTTCTTCGACTGTTACTACTTCCGGTTCTATTTCGATCTCATGCGGCGATTTTGTATATTCCCATGCAAGATTTTTTACCCATGCATTTAATGTTGCGCTGAAAAGCATTGTTTGGCGGCGATCGGCAGCTGGCACTACTTTAATTAGTTTTCGTAAATCTGGATAAAATCCCATGTCGAACATTCTGTCCGCTTCATCTAAAACCAAAAACGAAATGTCCATTAAGTTCATTTTGCCGGATTTGTTTAAATCCAAAACCCTGCCTGGAGTGCCCACAAGTATTTGTACGTTATCGCGTAATAATTTCTCCTGAGCCGCATAACCGACACCGCCGTAAAATGCGCCTGTTTTGAAAGGCAGATATTTACTTAATATTTTTGCTTCTTCTTCGATTTGAACAGCCAATTCCCTTGTGGGAGCCATTATCAGCGCTTTGCGTTTAAAAAGTGTTTCTTCTGTAAGCATTCTCTCAAAGATAACGATTAAAAAAGCGGCAGTTTTTCCTGTGCCTGTCTGGGATTGAACATATAAATCTTGCGAAGCATGATAATCCTGCGAAGGTTTGCTGCCATGACTATCATTATTTATTACACCAAAAACATGTGATATTACCTGTTTCTGAACAGGCATACAGGTTATATATCCGGCTTCATCAATGCCTTTTTGTAAATCGGAATGCAGGTTAAAATCTGTAAATTTCATATCTGTTATTTTTATTGTATCGATTTTTGGCATCCTTGACTAGATTGCAAAAATAAAGCAACATTAACATATAAATCAATCTGGAGGAAAATATGAGTTTAATTGAATATGTAGAAGCTCGTGAAATTATCGATTCACGGGGAAATCCGACTGTAGAAGTTGATGTTATTCTGGAAGGCGGTTTTCAGGGGCGTGCAGCAGTGCCTTCAGGCGCTTCTACCGGTGAACATGAAGCTGTAGAGCTTAGAGACGGCGATAAAGGACGCTACCTTGGCAAAGGCGTTTTAAAAGCTGTTGATAATGTAAATAAAATTATTGCGCCTGAACTGGAAGGTTTTGACGCTCTTGATCAGGTAGATATTGATAAAACAATGATCGAACTTGACGGTACAGATAACAAAAGTAAACTTGGCGCAAATGCTATTCTTGGTGTATCGATGGCAACTGCCCGCGCTGCAGCCGAATACCTGGGTGTTCCATTGTACAAATATCTCGGCGGTTTCCATACAAACCTTTTACCTGTTCCTATGGCAAATATTATTAACGGCGGTAAACATGCTGATAACTTAATCGACTTTCAGGAATTTATGATTATGCCGGTTGGCGCAGAATCAATGAGAGAAGCAGTACGCTGGACAGCGGAAATTTTCCATATGCTTAAAAAACTTCTTCATGATGCAAAAAAAAGCACAGCAGTCGGCGACGAAGGCGGTTTTGCACCGGATATTAATAATGATGAAGCTCTTGAATACGTAATGAAAGCAATCGAAAAAGCAGGATACAAACCCGGCGAACAGATTATGATCGCGCTTGACTGCGCAAGCTCAGAGCTTTTTGACGAAGGCGGAAAAAAAGGATACAAATTCTGGAAATCAAATCCTGATAAACTTTTCAGCGCAGACGAAATGATCGAAATTTACACAAAGTGGATTAACAAATTTCCGATTATATCGATAGAAGACGCTCTGGATCAGAATGACTGGGAAGGTTATGTAAAATTAACTAAAGCCCTTGGTTCAAAAATTCAGCTTGTCGGTGATGATTTCTTTGTAACAAATACCAAGTTTCTGGAAAAAGGAATTAAAATGGGCGCTTGTAACTCAATTTTAATTAAGGTTAATCAGATTGGCACTCTAACAGAAACTTATGAAGCTGTAGAAATGGCAAAAAGAGCAGGTTATACCGCGATTATTTCGCACCGCTCTGGCGAAACAGAAGATGCTTTTATTTCTGATCTTGTTGTTGCATTGGAAACAGGGCAGATTAAAACAGGTTCAATGAGCCGTTCAGATCGCACAGCCAAGTACAATCAGCTTATTAGAATCGAAGATGAACTTGTTGGTGTCAGCCAATATGCAGGCAAAAAAGCCTTTTACAACATTAAGAATTAATAAGAAGAGTTCACACGGAGGCGCAGAGGCGTAACATTCCTTTGGAATGCAGTGATCGCAGAGAGTAAATAGGGGATTTTCTTCTTTTGAATTCTCTGCGTCCTCTGCGTCACTGCGCCTCAGCGAGAGAAAATACGAAATAAATGTCGGATCAAATAATACCAATAGATCAGCTTCTTCCCAATAAATTATATCTTGTCGCTCTTATGGGGCGTCCGATATTTCCCGGAATTTTTACGCCCATTATGATAGGTAACCCTACCGATGTAAAAGTTGTAGAAGATGCAAATGCAGGTGACGGGCTTATCGGCCTTGTAATGATGCAGAATGAAACTGATACGCCTGCAATTACCGATTTATATACAGTCGGCACAGTTGCAAAAATTGTAAAAAAGATAAATCTTCCGGACGGCGGCGTTAACATATTTATATCTACATTAAAACGTTTTAAAGTAAAAAAAACGCTTAATGCTACCAACCCGATTGTTGCCGCTGTAGAATATCTGGAAGAAGAAGAAGATAGTACAAGCGAAGTTAAAGCGCTCACGCGTGCTTTAATTTCCGAGATGAAGCAGATAAGCGAGAATAATCCATTGTTCTCCGAAGAAATGCGCCTTAATATGATAAATATTGATCATCCCGGAAAAATTGCGGATTTTATCGCAAGCATATTAAATATAGACAGAGCTGAACAGCAGAAAATTCTGGAAATTATAAATGTACGCAAGCGAATGGAACAAGTTCTTGTTTTTATAAAAAAAGAGCAGGAACTTTTAAGAATACAAAAAAAGATACAAAGGGAAATAAACGAAAAAATAGAAAAGTCGCAGCGGGAATATTTTTTAAAAGAAGAATTAAAAGCAATAAAAAGCGAGCTTGGGCAGACTATCGATGCAAAAAGTTCAGATTATCAGCGTTTTAAAGACAAGTTTGACAGCTTTAAATTCGAAGGCGAAGTTAAAGAAGCTGTTGAGCAGGAAATGGAAAAGTTCAGCATGATGGAGCCTAACTCGGCAGAATTTACCGTTACGCGAAACTATCTTGATGTAATTGCATCACTTCCGTGGAGCGAGCCTGCGCCGGAAGAATTTGAATTAAAAAATGCGCAGGAAATTCTGGAAGCGGATCATTACGGTTTAAAAGATGTAAAACTGCGGATAGTCGAGTTTTTGGCAGTTAGAAAACTTAGAAAAGATACAAAAGGAACAATTGTCTGCCTAGTAGGGCCTCCCGGAGTAGGAAAAACTTCTGTTGGCAAATCTATCGCCCGCGCTTTGGGAAAACAGTTTTTTAGGTTTTCTGTCGGCGGAATGAGGGATGAAGCGGAAATAAAAGGGCATAGACGCACATATATCGGAGCAATGCCCGGGAAAATAATTCAGGGATTAAAAATTGTTAAAACAAAAGATCCTGTTTTTATGATAGACGAAATCGATAAAATGGGTCAAAGTTACCACGGCGATCCTGCCAGTGCGCTTCTGGAAGTTTTGGATCCGGAACAGAATAATTCTTTTAGGGATCATTATCTGGATTTGCCATTTGATATTTCTCATGTATTTTTTATTGTAACAGCAAATACTTTAGATACCATTCCTGTTCCGCTTTTGGATAGAATGGAAATTATTCAGCTTCCCGGTTATATTGACACAGAAAAACTGGAAATTGCAAAACGTTATCTTCTGCCGAAAAGCCTGGAAAAAAACGGCCTTAAAAAGAATCAGGTTAAATATACAAAGGATAGTCTTTTACATATAACAAACGCTTATGCGCGGGAAGCAGGAGTGCGGAACTTTGAAAAAAACCTGGATAAGATTCACCGCAAGATTGCTAAACAAATAGTTGATACCCAGGAATCCACCGCGTCAAGAGGAGAAGAAAAAGGCACTGCAGAACCTGCGCGTTTTAATATTGATAAAAAACTTGTAGAAAAACATTTAGGCAAACCTGTATTCCGCGAAGATGATATAAAAACTGCTGATAAACCCGGAATGTCTGTTGGTCTTGCATGGACAAGCATGGGCGGCGATACTCTTGTAATAGAAGCTGTATCTGTTCCCGGAAAGGAAGGATTTAACTTAACGGGAAAAATGGGCGATACCATGAAAGAAAGCGCAGAGATTGCAATGACAATCGCCAAAAAACTTGCAATAACTCAATACGGAATAAAAAATGAATGGTTCGAAAAAAATCATATTCATCTGCACATTCCGGAAGGCGCAACTCCCAAAGACGGGCCTTCTGCCGGTATTACAATGGCAATTGCGCTTCTTTCATTAGTACGCGGAAAAATTATCACGCCAAAAACAGTTATGACAGGAGAGCTTTCGCTTACCGGGCAAGTGCTTCCAATCGGCGGTTTAAAGGAAAAAACAATTGCAGCGCGGAGAAATAAAGCAAAACATATTATTTTTCCAAAACAAAATGAACGCGATTTGGATGAAATACCGGATCATGTAAAAAAGGGAATTGAGTTTCATGCTGTTGAACGCTTCGAAGAAGTATTAAACCTCGCCCTGCCGGATTAATTTATAGAAGACCTCTCGCGGAGACGCTGAGATCGCAGAGAAAAATGAGGGAGAAGGAAAGTATTAATTAATCTTCTGCCATATTCTGCTCTGCGTCCTCTGCGCCCCTGCGACTCTGCGAGAACCTCTTATTTCAAGAATTATTCTTATGTTCATGGGTTTGGCAGATTTCCAGAATATCCGGTCTTAAAAACAATACAAAAGCGCAGTAGTAGTCCAGCCATTCCTGTTTTACATTCTTTTCTTCGATAACACGTAACATTCCGGAGATTATCATATCCAAATTTAAATTTGTTAAGCCGGATTCATCTGTATCGTTTTTTATCAGCGCCGGAAGCGGAATATCCGGATTTACCGAAAAAGCTCCGCCTATATCATTATGCTGGTTTTTATAACTTTCCGGAACAGGCAAAAAGACTAAGCGATCCATGTAATTAAGCGCCGTTATGCTCTTCGTCTGTTTGATTTACACGATTATCCGCGCGATTAGTTGTAAGCATATCGTTTAGGCGTATTTTAAAACTCATAGGAACATGAGCTTCATCAAAAGTTAATCCAAGGGCAACCATTTCTTTTTTTCCCTCGACATCTTCTGCGCGGATAAATTTTCCCTTTATCAAATAACTTTCTCTTGGATCGTTAAAATCAATTCGTATTGCAGCTTCTTTTTCAAGAAGGAACTTTGCAACGCCCATCATTATTACTTTTACGCCGGAAAAAGAAACATCTCTTAAAATACAGCGGCGGGGAACACCCTGAATATTTACAGATGTTTCAGTTGATAAAATATTTAATTTGCGCATATTATCCGCTGTTAACGGAATGCGATCTTCTTTGCGTTTTGCCGAATTTACATTCGCATCCAGAACACGCCCTATAATTTCGATAAAATCGTCCGGCGGGCGGTTGGAAAATGTCAATGTAAACATATTAACATCCTGAGAATTGCCGTAAGGTACAGCAGCCAAAACGCGCGCGGCAACAAAGAATGTTACTGTATTGGATTCTCCGGGAGGCCTGAAGCAAAAACGGAGGTTAACAAAGTTATTTGTAGCCTGAAGTTTTGCAAGAAGACCTGTTTTTATGTTGGCGACAACTTTTGCGCCGGAGAAAGATGCGGTATAAACTACGCAAGGCCAGAAATCGTTGCCGCACTTTAAATGAACTTGTTGTGTTTGAAGCCCTGTGATCTGAATCATTTCCTTGGTAAAGGTCACATTTATTTCTTTATAACGGTCATAATAAACCGTTATCTTTTGGCTTGTTAGTACTCCCATATTCCCTATTATAGACAAAAAATATTAATTTTGTCTATTCCTATAATAATTCGCCCCTTCCTGCGGCTTTTATATTATCGGTAATATTCCGTACTTTTTGAGTCTGTCCTTTCCTTGTTATCAGGGCAGAGGGCACAGACCCGTCTTTTCCGCTTCTAATTACTACAATTAAGTCATCAACCCCTGCTAACGCCACAGGGATGTCAGAATCGACATAACAAGCGTTAGAATCAACAGAAAACACCTGTGATTCATCATTTTTTCCCAGTTTTACATATTCTTCCCAGTTTCCTATATCGATCCAGTCAAAATTAGTGCGAACCATCGCAGTTTTTCTGCATTTTTCGGCTATTGCATAATCAAATGAGATGCCTTTTGTATTTTTGTATGCATTATTTAAACCTTTCCAGCCTGTTAAAACTTTTATTCCTTTTTTAGCGGTATAATCTGCAGCTTTTGGCTCTTTTAATTTGTCAAAAGGCTGAATTACATCCGGAGCAAGCGAACGGAACTGTTCAATCATAAAAGAGCAGTTAAAAGCGAACATTCCGGAATTCCAGAAAAACTTACCGCTAGCGCCGTATTTTTTTGCTGTTTCGGCGTCAGGTTTTTCATGAAATGCGGCGACATCAAAAACATTGTCTTTTCCGGCGGAAATTTCTATATAGCCGTAACCTGTTTCCGGGCGTGCCGGCGGTATGCCAAAAACAACAAGCTGATTACCGGCAGCAGCTTTTGCCGCCAAAAGGGAATCGGATTTAAAAACTTTTAATGGTTTTATAATATGATCGCTTGTCAGAACAAGCATATTTCTATCCTGATTATTTTTTGCAGAAAGAAGCGAATAAACAACGGCGCAGGCAATAGCAGGAGCAGTATTTTTTGCGACAGGTTCTCCAATCACAAAAATACGTTTTCTTTCTGCAGCTTCCAGTTTAGAAGCATCTCTTATTACATGAGGAATATGAGAATTCCCTGTAATAATTACTACTCGTTCACCCAGAGCCAAAGCCCGTTCCAAAGCAAGAGTAAAAAAACTCTTATTATCTGCGGCAGGTAAGAACTGTTTTGGAAGCCGTGAGCTGCTTGCCGGCCATAACCTTGTGCCGGATCCTCCGGCCATTATAATACAATCGTTAAACATACCTTAGTATAGAATAAAAGCATTTTTTTTTGTAGACTGTATTTATGCAAATTATCACTCTTGGCGATGAACTGCTCAGGCAAAAAGCTGAAAAAATCGAATCTATCGATGATGAAATTGTTAAAACTGCAAAACAGATGCTTGATGCTGTAAAAAAAAACAAGGGTGTAGGAATAGCCGGGCCGCAAATCGGCATTATGAAGCAAATTTTTGTTGTCCATATCGAGGATGATGAAAAGCGCGTATTTATCAATCCATCGATATTAGAGACGTCTCATGAAACATCAAAATATGAAGAAGGCTGTCTTTCAATTCCCGGGGTTTACGCATCAGTTGTTCGTTCAGAAAAAATAAAAATTCAGGCATGGAATGAAAAAGGGCGTCCTTTTATTCTGGAAGCAGACGGTCTTCTTGCAAGAGTTATACTTCATGAATACGACCATCTGGAGGGAATTCTTTTTTTAGATCGATTACCGCAGAGAAAGAAAGAAAAATTGATAGAAAAATACGAAAAAATCCAGGGCTGAGAATGAGGGTTTTATTTGCCGGAAGCGCCGGTATTGCTGTTCCTTCGTTAATCGCGGTATCAGAATTAAAAGAGATCGATCTCTGCGGTGTGCTTACTAACCCTGATACTCCGAAAGGCAGGCATGGTACGCCGGTGCCAACTGAAATCGGCGAGGCCGCAGAGGCGCAGAGGACACAGAGGGAAGAATTATTATTAATAAAACCAGCGAAACTTGACGCTGCCGCAAGAGAGCAGATTGCCGCATTAAGACCTGATTTGCTTGTTTCGTTTGCGTACGGACGGCTTTTTGGACCAAAGTTTATGGCTTTGTTTCCTCTTGGAGGGATCAATATTCATCCAAGTTTACTGCCAAAATACAGAGGGCCGTCGCCCATACAGGCGGCAATTTTAAACCGCGATACAATTACAGGTGTCAGCATTCAGACTCTGGCACAAGAGATGGATAGCGGGGATATTCTGGCAGTTGAACAGTTTGAACTTACAGGTTCTGAAACATCGGATTCCTTAAGTAATACTGCAGCCAGAATAGCATCAGAAATGCTGCCGGAGACTCTCTTAAAAATTGCGGCAGGGAAAATTGAAACAAAGGCGCAGGAACATGAAAATGCCACTTATTGTAAATTGATTCAAAAGAATGATGGAATAATCGACTGGAGTTTAAGCGCTGCTCAGATTGATGCAAAAATCCGGGCATTTAACCCGTGGCCGCTTTGCAGGACTTTTCATAACGGGAAGGAACTATTAATATTAAAGGCAGATGTGTACAGGGGTTATATGGATGCGGCGTTAAGCAGTGAAAGAAAACCCGGAATGGTCTTGGGAATAGATAAACAATGTGGTATACTTATTCAAACAGGAGACGGGGTGCTTATTGTGTCTGAATTACAATATCAGGCAAAAAAAGCGCTTTTCTGGCGTGATTTTTTAAACGGAGCGCGGGATTTTCCGGGTTCACAATTATAAGAGGAAGATATGGGATTTGATTTAAGCTCTATAGAAGATTATGTAGCAGACCACCTTAAAATGTTTATTATGGCAGTAGCAGGTCTTGTTATCTTTGTCGGCATTATTGCAGTTACTGTCTTTTTTATCGCTGTTCGCGGCAATGAACAGACCATGGTTCCGGATGTGACAGGAAAGGAATTAACAGAAGCCCTGCTTGAATTACAGGTAAAAGAATTGTATCCGCGTATCCAGCTTCGTTATTCACAGACTTCAAGGGATAGAGGTTTTATCCTTGAACAAGATCCAAGACCCGGGCAGATTGTTAAAGCTGGCCGCAGAATCCGTCTTATAGTAAGCCAGGGAGTCATTGTAAACAGAGTCGAAAATTTTGTCAGCCGTAATGTTGATGAAGTGCGGCTTGATATTCAAACAATTAATGCAACAGCAGGGGGAGCTCCTCTGCTTACGATTAGGGAACCGATTATCTACGAGTTTTCATCAGAAAACCCGGGAACTATTCTTCAGCAAAGACCGGTTCCGGGAACAGATATATCCGGTCCTATGAATCTTGAATTTATTGTAAGCAGGGGAAGAGAGAATCAGACTGTTTCTGTTCCTCAGTTACAGGGAGTTTCACTATCGCGTGCACTGGAATTAATTTCCAACACCGGTATTAATTTTTATTTTATAATAAGGGAAAGGGGAGACGACAGCGGGGAAACTGTAACTGCGCAGAATCCATCGGCAGGTACGGCAATCTCCCTGAACACGCCTGTTCAAATTACTGTAACGCGTCCTGAAAGAATAGCAGAAAACGAAGTATTCGGTTTATTCCGTTACACTATACCGCCAAATCCGTATCCGCTGGCAGTGCGTCTGGATGCGCATCTTCCTGACGGAGAACGTCAAAGACTTTTTACTGTTAATTACATGGGCGGAGACTTTACAGTTCCCTATAAACTGCCGTCAGGCTCTGTACTTGTACTTTCGATGATGAACAGAGAGTTATTCCGCGAAACTGTTCAGTAATTAGTGAAATTATTTATGTGAACTGCATTGGGAAGATAGACTTATTTAACTGGTAAGCTGTTGAAATAGAGTTCATCTGGGCAAATATCCTGCCCATGCAGCCATTCAACACTTAACCCTGCTGTTTTTACGGTATTGAATAATGTTAAATTTTTTAATTCCATAAACGGTTTAAAATCAAGGTAAGGTTTTACATCAAAGAGACGTTTCTCGTTGTTGCTAAATGTTATTATTAAACAATAATCTGGGTGTGGTTTTACATCTATGGCTCTTGGTCTTATCATGTAAATTACCTTAATCCATCAATTTTAACTATTTCACCATTTTCACTCCAGGCAACCCAAGCAGCATTTAACTCATCTTCATGGAGCAATGCCCAGGCTTCCACAAGCTTTCTTTGCTTAGTTGGTAAATCACCTTCGATAAGATTAGCTTTAAAATCGAAAACTCCTTCAAATTCAGCATATTTGGCATGAAAATGTGGTGAATGATGTTTACTGTTCAACTCTTTATATATATAAATTAATATTCCGTAAAATTGAGATATAAGCGGCATTTTATAGTCTCCTTAATCAGAGTATACTATAACTGTTTTTAGATAACAAGTGGAATTATTTATCCCAAAAAAAATCCGACCACTTGGTTCAAGTGGCCGGATCAATATTAAAGGTCTTTTCTTACAGACTACTTAAATCTTTTTCCAGTACGCTGAGAAGTTCTGTAAGTTCTTTCGGCATTTTGTCGCCAAACTTGGAATAATGATTTTCTCTTACGTCTGCAATTTCTTTTTTCCAGCCGTCTACGTCCAATTTGATAAGTTCTGCCATTGTAGCATCGCTTACATCTGATGGCTGTGTTATGCTGCCTGGTTTCGGCAGGTTGCCAATTGCAGTTTCAACGAAGTTAGCGGCGCCGTCGCAGCGGTCAAAAATCCATGCGAGGACACGGCTGTTTTCGCCAAAGCCCGGCCACATAAATTTGCCGTCTGCATCTTTGCGGAACCAGTTACAGAAGAATATCTGCGGAAGTTTATTGCCATTGCCTTCGTCTTGTGCTTTTTTGCCAAGTTTGAGCCAATGTGCAAAATAATCGCCCATGTGGTAACCGCAGAAAGGAACCATCGCGAACGGATCGCGGCGGATAGAACCAGCCTGAAGATCGAGAGCGGCGGCTGTAATTTCTGAACCAGTGATTGATCCCATGAATACGCCGTGTACCCAATTTTTTGCCTGATTAATAAGAGGGATTGTTGCAGCTCTTCTGCCGCCAAAGAGGAATGCGCTTATCGGCACGCCTTTTGGATCATCCCATTCAGAAGCGATTACCGGACACTGTGAAGCAGGAACTGTGAAACGTGCGTTAACGTGTGCAACTTCCTGACCTGCAACCGGTTTATCAGTTTTTGGTGAAGGAATCTTTTCGCCTTTCCATGTGGTGATTGTTTCGCCGGGTGCGCCGTAGCCAATCTGTTCCCACCAAACATCGCCGTCTTCTGTAAGACCGCAGTTTGTAAAGATAGTATTCTTCTTGATTGAATCCATTGCGCTTTTGTTGGAATGATCGCTTGTTCCGGGTAATACGCCGAAAAATCCGCATTCCGGATTAATTGCATATAATTGACCGTCTGCGCCGAATTTCATCCATGCGATATCATCGCCGATTGTTTCAACTTTCCAGCCGGGAAGTGTCGGAATCAGCATGGCAAGGTTTGTTTTTCCGCAAGCTGAAGGAAGAGCGCCGCCGATGTATTTAACTTTGCCCTGCGGGTTTGTAAGTTTTAAAATGAGCATGTGTTCTGCAAGCCAGCCCTGGTCTCTTCCAAGAACAGAAGCGATGCGAAGCGCAAGACATTTTTTGCCAAGGAGAGCGTTTCCGCCGTAACCTGAGCCGTATGACCAGATTTCGTATGTGTCCGGGAAATGGCTGATATATTTTTTGTTTACATCCGGTTCACATGGCCAGCCTGTGTCTTTTTCGCCGGCGGCTAATGGTTTTGCGATTGAGTGGCGGCAGCGTACAAAAAAGCCGTCTGTTCCGAGTACGTCTAAAACCTTGGAACCAACTCTTGTCATTATGTGCATATTAAAAACAACATAAGGGCTGTCGGAGATTTCTACGCCGATTTTTGCAATGTCAGAACCGATAGGACCCATAGAAAACGGGATAACGTACATTGTGCGCCCTTTCATACAGCCCTTGTAAAGATCTTCCATTGTCTTCTTAAGTTCTACAGGGTCTGTCCAGTTGTTGGTAGGACCTGCGTCGTCTTTGTTTTTGCTTGCGATAAAGGTTCTGCTTTCTGCTCTTGCAACGTCCGAAGGGTCTGAGCGGAACCAGTAGCTGTCCGGTCTTTTATCCTGGTTCAGTTTGACGCCTAATCCGGCATCAACCATAATTTTTAGCATTCTGTCGTATTCAGCTTTGCTGCCATCGCAGATTTCTACTGCATCTGGGGTCATGAGAGCTGCAGTTTCTTCTACCCACTGCTTTAACCCTGCATGTTTTAATTCGTTTAAATTCATGTTTACTCCTCTTTTTTTCGAATTTCCATCTTATGTTATGTTTATACAAAAAAAATACATCTTGATCAATAGGGAAAAGCGGCTATCACTTCCCAATTTTCACAAAATAGCGTATTATTATTAATATGGATGATAGAAAAAAACGTATAGATGATCTTTTAAAAAACAGCCAGGAAAGCCGTGTTTCTCTGGATACTCTTTTGGAAAACTTTGGGGAAAACCTCTATGCCCGCACAAATGACATGCAGGCTCAATTTGAAGATATAAATCAATATAATGTTTACTTGCAGGAAATAATAGAATCCAATGCTGCAATAGTCAAAATAGAAGAAAAGAACCGCCGTTTTAAAGAACTGGAAGATGCCGTAGAAAGAAAGGAAAGCGAAGAAAGGGAACGCGGCAGGGAGATGGCATCTATCTACCGCAAGCTTGGAAAGGCGTTACTTGAAAACAGCGCTTATAACGATTTTACTTCTCTTTTTAAGGAACAGGCTGATGCTCTTTCCAATAAATTGGGATCACTTGAAACCCGCATAGAAGAACTAGACAACAAAGAAGGCGGTAATGTTTTTTCCTGGATTGGTAAAAGCGCACAGGGGTTAGTTTTAAAATCATTTTTATCCAAAGCGCAGGAAAGCCAGGAACAGCTTTATTTTAACATTGGTGAGCGTTACAGTGCACGCGAGGCTTTAAACAACGATGACGAAGTTGCCAGAATCCGCACAGATATCGATGTTATCCGCGGTATCTCCAAAGCTGCCATGGAAGAGCTTGCTGTTTTAAAAGATGAAAAGCGAATTATTTCCGCTTCTTTCGGCATAGAGGGGAATCCGCAGAAGCAGATTCAATCTGTAAAAAATCACATAACTCATGTTAAAGAAGCTCTTACCGGTTTATACAGAACTTTCGGAGCGCAGGCTGCAGGTATAATGGACGAAGAAATCGATCCAAATAAAAAGTATTTTATTGATACGCTCGTTACTGCAGAAGACGGCGAAATTATCGGCAGGGCAGTAAGGCTGAATCAATCTCTTGCTGATAATGAAAAAGCCATCAGTAAATTACGCGCATCGCTTGCGATTGACGAAGAAAAAATGAAAATTGATAAATACAAAAGATCGATAGAGGATAAAAAAAGCAAGATTATCGAACTGGAAAAAGGTATATCTGATTTACAGGAAAATGTACGTGACAGCGAAAACTACATTCAGGAACTGCAAAAACAATTATAGGAAATAAAATGCCAGCCAAGAAATCTAAAAATACTGCAGCTAAAGCTGCTGTGAAAAAAACTGCTGCTAAGAAACAAGTTATTGCAGCTAAACCTGCGGCAGAAAAATCTGCAGCTAAAAGCGCTGTCGCTAAAGGCGCTGTCGCTTACGATGAAAAAACAATTAAAACCCTTTCTTCTCTTGAACATATAAGACTTAGAACCGGTATGTATATCGGGCGGTTGGGTGACGGTTCAAACCAGGACGACGGTATTTATGTTTTGTTAAAAGAAGTAATCGATAACGGTATTGATGAATTTATTATGGGCAACGGAAAACTTATCGAAACGCAGATAAAAGACATTGATAAAACCGGAAAAGCAATGGTTAAAATACGCGACTTTGGGCGCGGAATCCCTCTTGGAAAACTTGTTGAGTGTGTTTCTGTAATTAACACAGGCGCTAAATATAATGATGATGTATTCCAGTTTTCTGTAGGGCTTAACGGCGTTGGTACAAAAGCTGTTAATGCGCTTTCTGTTCATTTTAGGGTAGTTGCGATCAGAAACGGCGAGTTTGCAGAAGCAATTTTTGAAAGAGGGAAATTAAAAAGCGAACGCAAAGGAAAATTAAAAGAAAACTTAAAAGACGGAACAATGGTAGAATTTATACCGGATCCGGAAATATTTAAAGATTTTTTATTTAATGCTGAGTTTATAGAAAAGCGCATTCAGAATTATGCGTATTTAAATGCAGGACTTACGCTTGTTTTTAACGGGAAAAAATTTATTTCAACGCGCGGTCTTTACGATTTACTGCATGAAGAAACCGGAGACGACGGATTATACCCGCTTGGCTACTATAAGGGAAAACATTCAGCTAACGGACAGCTAGAGATTGCTTTTACTCATACAAATAATTACGGCGAAGAATATTTTTCGTTTGTTAACGGCCAGTATACATCAGACGGCGGAACGCATTTATCTGCATTTAAAGAAGGATTTTTAAAAGGGATTCAGACTTTCTATAAAAAAGATTATAGAAGCGAAGATGTGCGCGAAGGAACAACAGCGGCAATTGCAATTAAGTTAAAAAATCCGATATTCGAAAGCCAGACAAAAAATAAACTTGGAAACTCCGATGTCCGCACATGGGTTGTACAGGAAACAAGGGATGCAGTAGTTGACTGGCTGCACAGAAACGCAGAAGCAAGCAAAAAACTTGAACATAAAATAATAGCAAACGAATCTTTGCGTACAGAGCTTAATGCTGTAAAAAAAGAAGCGCGGGATGCCGCAAAAAAAATCGCTCTTAAGATTCCCAAGTTAAAAGACTGCAAGTATCATTTAGAGGACGGCAAGGACGGAGAAGAATCTACCATTTTTATAACAGAAGGAGATTCGGCTTCCGGCTCAATGGTGTCAAGCCGCGATGTTATGACACAGGCGATTTATCCGCTCCGCGGAAAAGTAGAAAACGTGTACGGAAAAAAACGCACAGCCATTTACAAAAACGAAGAACTTTTTAATTTAATGATGGCAATCGGTATAGACAATAATATCGAAGGGCTTAGATATAAAAAAATTGTAATTGCAACAGACGCAGACTTTGACGGCTTTCATATCCGTAACCTGCTTTTAACTTTTTTCCTTTCTTATTTTGAGGAGCTTGTTACAGGAGGGCATGTTTTTATACTGGAAACTCCGCTTTTCCGTGTTCGTACCAAAAAAGAAACCCGTTATTGCTACAACGAAAAAGAACGTGATTCAGCCGCTGCTGCTCTTGGTTCTTCATCGGAAATTACCCGGTTTAAGGGTCTTGGCGAGATTAGCCCCAAGGAATTCGGCCAGTTTATCGGCGAAGATATGCGTATAGTGCCGGTATCGGTAAATACCTTAAAGCAGGTTCCGCAGGTACTTAACTTTTATATGGGTAAAAATACCCCGGAAAGACGCGAATATATCATGAAAAATTTAATAGAAGATGCAGGCTAAATATTTGTAATTTAGAAGCGGATATACTATAATTAAGAAAAGAACCGAATTATGAAAAAGGCACTAACTTTAGCAGTTTTTTTGACTCTGGCGGTGAACTCCTTTGCCTCAGATCCGCCCGGCGGTCAAATTTACCAAACCGGTACCCTCGTCATAGATCTGCCCAATAGGAGTATATTTATAGAAGGAACTGCGCCCAACGCAGAACAACGAAACTTTTTTATGACTAACTTCCGCATGGAAGCTTCTGCAATGGGCTTTGCAATAGCCATGAATAGGGAAGCTGCAGGGTATATTTTCAGGTTCGAAGTACACCCATATGACGATGAATATGACCCTCATATTAAAGCTATTATACTGATAACTCTTACCCATAACGAACTAGGCATGGAAATGGTCTCTTTTGGCTGGCCTTACGGCGATTTAGAGGATATGTATGAGCATAACCAGTTCGTTTTTTACCGTGCAGCGGTTCTAATTCCAAGTCTCAGCCAAACTGATATTGAAAATATGACAGAATCACTGACTGAAGCGATAACCGAAGCCCTGACTGAATCGATAACAGAGTCTGTAATGGCAGAGGTTGCAACTACAAGAGCCGGTTCTGGTCCTGTAGATACAAGCTGGCGCAATAAATGGATATATTTAAGGGCTTCTTTTGATTATCCTATTACCTTTTATGCCATTCAGCCGACAGGTCTTCTTGGCGGACATTCTGCTTATGAAGGAACGCTAAATATACCAAATGCGTACAGCGATCCATATCCTATGGAGCACAAAATTATGCCTCAGATGGGTGTTACTGTTGGCCTTGAAATACAACCTTTAAACTTGCTTAGTTTGGAGGTTAATTTTCAGATTACAAGGGGAGACCCAAGAACAAACGACTTTTATAATTATGCGGCAGGAGCAGAATTAAAGTTAAACTTAAAAGTTAGTACTTTTAAAATTCAGCCGTATGGAGCTTTCTTGTATCATTTGAATGTCTCTCCGATGTTCAGCGAATTTCCTGATTTTTCTGTTGGCGGCGGTGTTTATATCGGCGTAAGGGGCGGCAATTCCGGCAGTTTATTTTTAAATATTAATTATCTTCAGGCATTTTCTGACACTTATATGTTGAATAAAATCGAATCATCTCCCTTCCCAAAAGAATTTCATTACAAAAGGTTTGTCTTAGGTTTTGGTTTAGGGTATAAGTTCGGATTATTTAACCGTTAATTATCATATTTTTTAAGACTTTCACGGGAGTTAAGACCTCACACAAAGGCGCCAAGACTTCCAAAAAATTTATTCTGACTAAAGCGCCGCGCATATTCACGCCATATATAAGCAAATCTTTTTCTTAGGAGTTTTGCTTATGAAAACTAACAGAAATTTTAAAGACAGCGTTTTCACCACACTGTTCTCTGACCCAGA